>Ga0224523_1000012_pt1 | contig 128363 bp, 101 predicted proteins | sample CFST50metaG_FD_182732 | JGI IMG/M metagenome (GOLD analysis project Ga0224523, IMG submission 182732) | Peat soil microbial communities from Stordalen Mire, Sweden - C.F.S.T50 | ecosystem: Environmental > Terrestrial > Soil > Wetlands > Peat | place: Sweden: Norrbotten County, Stordalen Mire... | reverse complement strand
TAATTATTAAGGAGAGTTTCTGAAATTTAAAAATATATACAACTTTTAGATAGAGAAGATCATTCATTTTAATTCACCATTTAAATAATTTTTTTTTTGAGGGACATCATATGAAAAAATTTCTTTTTGCTTATTTAATTTCGCTGATATTAATTTTCAACAGTGGAATTAATGCGCAGCCTTTGCCGCCTGTATTAGTATCTCCTACAAATCATGCGACATGTATTTCTCTTTATCCGACTTTTAACTGGAACGTATCTTCGGGCGCTACGAGTTACAGAATTCAGATTTTCCAGGGAGCTTATATGGTTTTTGATCAGTCTAATATTACTTCAACAACTTTTTCTCTTGTCAGTTCTGTTTTAGATTATAATTTAGAATATTATTGGCACGTAAATGCAACAAATGGAGGAGGAACGAGTAACTGGTCGACATCGTGGTATTTTACAACAATGGATCCGTTGCCGATTAAACCATATCTTGTGACGCCTCCGGATTCCGCTGTTGTCAGTCTAACTCCGACACTTACCTGGAATGATTCCACAAGTGTTTCAAGTTATCGTCTGCAGGTTTCGACAAATTCGGGTTTCTCAACCACAGTTATAGATGTACAGGGATTAGCTAATTCCTCTTATCTTGTTCAACCCGGTCAATTATCAAACGGTGTAACTTATTACTGGAGAACAAATGCGAATAATTCCTGTCAGGCACCTTCTGATTGGTCAAATCCCAGGAATTTTACAACACAGCAGGGTGTATTGTCCCCTCCAATATTGCAATTACCTGCAAATGGAGCAACGGGGGTTTCGTTAACACCGACGCTTGACTGGAGTGATGTAACGGGAGCAACGGGCTATGAAGTTCAGATATCGTTGAACAATACTTTTCAATCACTTGTACTTGATGAATCTCCGGTTGCCTCTCAATGGATTGTTGACCAGGGAGTTCTTTCGGGAAGTCAATTATATTTTTGGAGAGTTTGTACAATAAATTCGGGCGGAAACGGACCATGGGCAAGTTATTTTAGTTTTACAACACAAGTTGGTCCACCTGCAAGACCAATATTAACAAATCCTCTCGATAGTGCAATAGGTGTATCTTTAACTCCTACTCTTGCATGGAATCCGGTTCCAAATAATAACAGTTATAGAGTTCAGGTTTCAGCAGACGCAGGATTCGGATCGACTATCGTGAATCAGGTCACAGGGAATACACCTCAGTATGTTGTTCCAAACGGTTTGTTAACAAATAATACATTTTATTATTGGAGAGTGAATGCAGAAAATTCCGGCGGTACAAGTGCATGGTCTAACGTATTTCATTTCACGACTGTTGTTGGAGTGCCTCCTGCGCCATCATTAATTTCTCCTTCTAATAATGCATCCGGTATTTCATTGACTCCGATGTTTATATGGTCTGATGTTTCTGTTGCTACGAAATACAGATTACAAATTTCGGTGAATACAACATTCACTTCACTGGTATACGATAATCAGAACATAACTAATGATACTTTTAATCTACCGGGCGGAATATTAATCGGAACTACTAATTATTACTGGCGTGTTGCTGCAATTAATGCCGGAGGTCAGGGAGCCTGGTCAACTCCATATTTCCAATTCATGACAATGCAATCGTTTACATTAAATTTGAAAGTTTATCTTGAAGGATTTTATAACGGTACCACGCAGACTCAGATACAGGATACCGTACGTGTTTATCTTGCACAGGCTACTTCTCCGTTTACATTTAAAGACAGTACTACTTATTTCTTAGGTAGTAATGGATCATCTACCGTTGGTTTTACAAGAGCAGTAAACGGTTATTATTATATTGTTGTAAAACACAGAAATCACCTTGAAACCTGGAGCTATCTAGCTGTGTCTTTTTCTACCGGTTCCCCTGTAAACTATAACTTTACTGATACAAGCATAAAAGCCTACGGAAATAATATGAAAAAGGTTGGTTCTGCGTATGTGCTGTATGGCGGCGACGCAAATCAGGACGGGCTTATCAATCCTTATGATTACACTATATTTGAGACCCAATTTGGTTTAAGCGGTTATCAGGTTTGTGATTTTAACGGTGATGGGTTTGTAGATGGTCTTGATGCTATATATATTTTACAACCAAATTTTGGTATTACATTAGCAAGACCTTATTAATATAGATTTACTTTTAAATTTAATAATTATTAAAGTATAATTTTAACTTATATGAAAAAACTAATTTCTTTAATCATACTGATTTTGGTCTTTGCTTCAAGTGCACCGGCACAAAAAGTAACTTTTACAATGTCCAATGTCAGAATAGAATCCAGCATCTTACTTGCGGATATATATGCATCTGTAGCTGCCAGTCAGACCTGGCATGCAGGTATGACAAATATCAGAATTTATTATTACGTAAATAATACTCCCGGCGGTTTATCCGCCATGCCGGAAAGTCCCGTAACAAATGCTAATGTTAACCTGTCAGGCAATTCGAATTATTATACTATGACGAGTACGTCAATAATGAATGATACATGCATTAGTCTTAATATACAATTATTGCTTGGTAAAACCGGTTACGCACTGGCAGGTGGAAATTCTTATTTTCTCGGCACTCTGAAATTTAATATGATTGCTCCTCCGGACTCTTGTGCAGTTTTGAAATTTTTAAGCAACTCAACTGTCTTTGACGGTGTAAATCAATTATCATATTCATCAGGCTGGACGTCCATAGATCCGCCTCCGTGTCCTTATATCGGAATTTCTACACGCAGCAATATCGGAGTTCCGAAATCATATAAATTATCACAAAACTATCCGAATCCGTTCAACCCGACAACTACAATTGAGTACTCAATTCCGAAATCAGGATTGGTAACATTGAAAGTTTTCGATATGCTCGGCAGACAGGTTGCTGTGCTTGTGAATAATTATAAAACTGTCGGTAATTACAGGATTGATTTTAATGCGTCCGAATTATCGAGCGGAATTTATTTCTATAAAATGGAAACAAATGGTTTTGTAGCAATTAAAAAATTCGCGCTCATTAAATAAAATGAAATTTGTAATCTAATAATATCGGGAAGCAATTAATTAATTATTAATTGCTTCCTTTTTTTAAAATTTAAACCAAAACATTCTAAAAATCATTTCATCCGGTTATAAATAAAATTTTTATCTTAAAAATTAAATATATTTCTTTATGCAAAAATTATTAAAAACTTTTTTATTTTTTCTCGTTGTGCTTTGTTTTGCTTTTAATTCTGCCTATTCTCAAAAAGTTAAAGACAACTCTCAACCAAAATTTTCACAGGTCAGAATTTATGCGACCACTCCTAATGACTTTCAAAGAATTCAAGATGCGGGATTGTTTTTGGATGGTGGTATACATAAAGCCGGTTTGTATTTTGAAACATGGCTTTCTGAAAGTGAAATTTTAATGTTAAAAAATTCGGGTGTTCCTTACCAGATAACGATTGATGACTGGATGCAATACTATAACAGCTTTCCGCCTTTGACTGCGAAACAATACAACGATATCATGAAAAATTCAAAAGACAATTATAATATTACACATTCGATATTAGGTTCGATGGGAGGAAATTTAACGCTTGCACAGGTAAACTCGAAACTGGATTCTTTAAGGTTACAGTATCCTACTCTTGTATCTGTCAAATGGTCAATCGGAAATTCATATGAGGGTAGACCGATGAATACAGTCAGAATTACAAAAAATCCTGATGCTCCGACAGGAAGACCAGAAATATGGTATAACGGTGTAACACACGCTCGTGAACCGGGGGGAATGGAAAATGTTTTATATTACATTTACTGGTTAGTTGAAAATTATAACATCGACCCTATTGCAACATATATCTTAAATAATCGTGAAATATACTGGACACCAATTATTAACGTCGATGGATATTATTATAACGAAACAACAAATCCAACGGGTGGTGGTATGTGGAGAGCGAACAGGCACGTGACAACAGGAAACTGCGGATACGTGGATTTGAACAGAAATTTCGGAACATGGAATTTTTGGAATTCAGCTAACGGAGGTTCAAGTACTGACCAATGCAGCGGAGGACAGGGAACATACAGAGGAGTTTATCCAATGTCAGAACCCGAAACTCAGAATTGGAAAAATTTTGTAAGTACGAGAAATTTCAGAACTGAAATGGATTATCATACATATGGTAATTATTTAATAAAACCTTACGCATGGTGCGATCCAACTCCTACTCCGGACGATGCGATATTTAGCGAATATGGAACTGAAATAGTTGCATTAAATCATTTTACGTACGGAACACCATATCAGACAGTCGGATATTATGTAAGAGGCGGAAGTACAGATTGGGAATACAGCACTGACTCTACCTATCATTCTACACATACAATCGTATATTCCCCTGAAGTTGGTGTGATTGGTTTCTGGTCTAATGCTGCTAATATTGTTCCGGAAGCACAAACTTGTTTTTATCAAAACCAGTTAATGTCATTAGTAGCAGGACCTTATGCAGGATTAAAAAATCTTACATTCAATAAATCTACCTACACTCAAAATGAAACAGGTAATGTAAAAGTTGTTTTCAGAAACAAAGGGTTGATGGCTGCTTCAAACATAAAAGTTGAATTTACACCATTAAACAGTTATGTTACTATTCCCGTTCAGTTATATACCAAAGCTTCTTTAGCTTCAAGAACTTCAGACAGTGTGACATTTAATTTTACTGTTTCAGGTACTTGCCCGAATGGATATGCAATACCAACAAGAATCAGAATAAAACAAAATGACTCGTTGATTGTATTTACACAAAATACGATGATATTGGTAGGCAGCGGCGTCACAACATTTGCAGACAGTGCCGAAAATGGAACAACTAACTGGACGTATGGTACGGGATGGGCGATAAATACAGCACAATATCATACACCCACACACTGTTTTGCGAATGCTAACTATGGAAATAATTTAAACAGTTCGTTGTCTTTGAATTTCCCGATAAATATGTCTGCATATAATGTAGCATTTCTTGAATTCTGGCAAAGATATGATGTTGAGAACGGATATGATTATTGTTATCCGGAAGTATCAAATGATAATGGAACAACCTGGCAGCAGCTTTCATCATATTCAGGAACTAATTTAACCTGGACAAAACAATCATTCGATATCTCATCAATGGTTAATCATTCAAATAATTTCAGAATCAGATTCAGATTATACAGTGATGCCAACACAACTGCATCGGGCTGGTATGTAGATGATATTAAAATCACAACATATAACGGCGGTGTTACAGGTGTGGAAGAGAATCATAACGGATTATTACCTGTGAAATATTCTCTCGACCAAAACTATCCGAATCCTTTTAATCCTTCGACGCAAATTAATTATTCGGTTGCGAAATCCGGATTAGTAAAAATATCAGTTTACGACATATTAGGCCGTGAAGTAAATGTGCTCGTGAATGAAGTTAAAAATCCCGGATTCTATTCTGTCGATTTCAACGGTTCTTCACTTTCCAGCGGATTGTATTTTTATAAAATGGAATCAAACGGATTCGTTGATACAAAGAAAATGACGTTAATAAAATAAATTTTAATTAAATTTCAAATAAATCCCCGGTTAATCAATAAAAAAAATTAACCGGGGATTTTTTATTTGATTTGTAATTTTTTGTAACGGAGTTCATGTTAAATTATGAATTTAAATTAATCATAATTTATAAGGATTGACTCATATTATTATTTTATTTAAATTAATTACTTAAATTAAATAAAAAAATGATGTTGAACCTTTACAAAATTACTTTATTAATTTTCATCGTTTTAAGCTTTTCATTTCACAATTCATTCTCACAAAAAGTTTATGACTACGAAAATCAAAAATATTCTCAGGTAAGAATATTTACAACTTCTCAGTCTGATTTCCAAAAAATCCAGAATGCAGGCTTATTCCTTGATGGAGGCGTTAATAAACCGGGTTTGTATTTTGAAGCCTGGCTTTCAGAAACTGAAATCAATTTGTTAAAAAATTCGGGTGTTCCATATGAAGTAACGATTGATGACTGGCAAAAATATTATCAAAGTCTTCCAAGGATGACTGAAGCTGAAATGCAGGCTGCAATACATCAGGCTTATATTAAAGATAATATTGTTCATTCAATTTACGGAACAATGGGAGGTTTTTTAAAATACTCGGAAGTTGTAGCGAAGCTTGATTCAATGAGGCTGCAGTATCCTAATTTTATTTCCGCTAAATTTTCACTCGGTACAACTTACGAAAGCAGAACCCAATGGTGCGTCAGGATAACTAAAAATCCTAATGCTCCAACCGGCAGACCGGAAGTATATTATCACGGTATAATCCATGCACGTGAACCACAAAGTATGGAAAACCAAATGTACTACTTTTACTGGTTGTTCGAAAATTATAACATTGACCCGTTAGCTACATTTATTTTGAACAATAGGGAAATTTACTGGATACCGGTATACAATCCTGATGGTTATGTATATAATGAAACAACGAACCCGACCGGCGGCGGACAGTGGAGAACTAATAGACATATTACATCTGGTAGTTGCGGACCTGTTGATTTGAACAGAAACTGGGGTATATATCAATATTGGAATTCTACGAACGGGGGTTCCAGCACAGACCAATGCAATGGAGGACAGGGAACATACAGGGGCACAGCTCCAATATCGGAAATTGAGAACCAAAATATTATGAATTTCTTTATATCAAGAAATTTCAAAACAGGTATTGGCGGTCATACTTATGGAAATTATATTATAAAACCCTGGGCATGGTGTGACCCGACACCCACTCCTGATGATGCTACATTTAATACATTTTTAGCTGATATGCATAAGTATAATGGTTATACTATAGGAACTACAATGCAGACCGTAGGATATTATGTTAGAGGTAGTCTTGATGACTGGACATACAACGATTCCGGACACGCTGCAGGAACACACGCATTAATTGTGACTTGTGAAACAGGGAGTTCGTCAGATGGTTTCTGGCCGGCACAATCAAATATTATTCCTCTTGCACAGGGAATGCTCTGGCCATGCCAGTATATTGCTTGTGTTGCTGCATCCTGGATTAATGTAACGAATGCTGCTTTTAATCAGGCAACATACAATCAGGGTGGCAGCGGTAATTTTAAAGTTGTATTTTCCAATAAAGGAATAACAGCGGCATCTAATGTTAAGGTTCAATGTATTCCTTTGAATACAAATTATATTACTATACCCGTTCAGTCTTATACTAAAGCAAGTATGCCTTCATTTTCAGCGGATAGTACAACATTCAACTTCACTATAGCAGCAAATGCTCCGGTGAATTGCGGAATACCCGTATTGGTAACGGTAAAACAAAGTGATACTACTCTTGTTTATTCAAAAACAGTTTACTGCCTGATTGGCAATGGTACTTTGACATTAGCTGATAGTGCGGAAAACGGTTTCACAAGATGGACAGCGGGCGGAACACCGGCAACATGGCAGGTAGTAACAAATGCTTATCATTCTTCTTCACATTCTTTTGCCGACAATGCAAGCAATGCTTATACTAATAATGCCAATAACTGGATGGTTCTTACGAATCCGATTAATACTTCAACGAATCCGATTGTATATTTAACTTACTGGCAGATGTATAGTACTGAAGCAGGTTATGATTATTGTTATCTCGAAACCTCGAATGATAACGGCACAACCTGGGTAACAGTACAGTCATGGAACGGAGCTAACACGACCTGGACACAGCAGGCGTTCGATTTAACTTCTTATGCTGCAGGTTCAACACAATTTAAAATCAGGTTCAGATTACAAAGTGATGCAGGTGTGACCGGACAGGGATGGCATGTTGATGATATTAAACTCTATACTTATTGTCAGGATATAATAAATTCCGTTGGTAATATTGAACAGACACCGGCTAAATATTCACTTGAACAAAATTATCCTAATCCGTTCAACCCGGTTACAAGAATTAATTATTCTATTGCAAAACAGGGTCCTGTAAAGATTTCGGTTTATGATATGCTTGGTCGTGAAGTCACAGTATTGGTGAATGAAGTCAAAACTCCGGGATTCTATTCCGTTGATTTTAATTCAACAGGTTTATCCAGCGGAATGTATTTCTATAAAATGGAATCAGGTGCATTCACAGATACGAAAAAACTTATGCTGATTAAATAGAAAATATTTTATCAGGTTTTTTTTAAACCTTTATTAATTCCTTAAAGAATTGATAAAGGTTTTTTTTATATTAATTATAAAGAATTGTTTCAAATCAACTTTTTGTTTAAATTTAAATATAAATTTTAACAATTCACTATGCATAATCTACACAAAACAATTTTACTTTTGTTTTTTGTCTTATACTTTTTTCCTTGTAACCTCTTTTCACAGAAAGTATACAGCCAAGAACAACAAAAATATTCCAGGGTGAGAATATATACTGCACGTACTTCCGATTTTCAAAAGATGCAGGATGCAGGCTTATTCACGGATGGCGGAATTTATAAACCGGGCCGATATTTTGAAACGTGGCTTTCGGAATATGAAATCAATTTATTAAAAAATTCAGGTGTTCCGTATGAGGTAACAATTGACGACTGGGATAAATATTATAAAAGTCTTCCAAAAATGACTGAAGCTGAAATGCAGGCTGCAATGCATCAGGCTTATATTAAAGATAATATTGTTCATTCGATTTACGGAACAATGGGTGGTTTCTTAAAATATTCGGAAGTGGTCGCCAGGCTTGATTCAATGCGGTTGCAATATCCGAATTTAATATCAGCTAAATTTTCTATTGGAAATACAATTGAAAACAGGACTCAGTGGTGCGTACGGGTTACACATAATCCGGATGCCCCAACCGGAAGACCTGAAGTTTTAATGCACGCTGTTATTCATGCTCGCGAACCTGAAGGTATGGAAGCACAGATTTATTATATGTACTGGTTATTTGAAAATTATAATATTGACCCTATTGCAACTTTTATATTGAACAATCGTGAAATTTACTGGATTCCGATTTTTAATCCGGATGGTTATGTATATAATGAAACCACGAATCCGAACGGAGGTGGTCAGTGGCGATGCAACAGACATATAACAACAGGTAGCTGCGGACCGGTTGATTTAAACAGAAATTTTGGTATTTATCAGTATTGGAATTCAACAAATGGGGGTTCAAGCACAGACCAGTGCAGCGGCGGCTCCGGTACTTACAGAGGAACATCGCCTAATTCTGAAATAGAAGTACAAAACGTGGAGAATTTTGTAATCTCGAGAAATTTTAAAACAGGTTTAGGTGGACACACATACGGAAATGACATTTTTAAACCATGGTCATGGAGCGATCCGAATCCTACTCCCGATGATGCAATCTTTAACAGGTTTATGTCAGATATGACGATATATAATGGTTATCGTACAGGTACTGCTTTTCAGGTTCTTGGTTATTATATCAGGGGAGGTTCGGATGATTGGTATTACAATGATTCAGGTCATACATCAGGACAACATATCTTTGTACTGACACCTGAATCCGGAACAGATTTTTGGCCCTCTCAAACAGAAATAATACCCGATGCTCAGGATATGCTTTGGCCAAATCAATATATTTCATTGGTTGCAGGCGCCTGGGTGAATGTGGTTACTGCTGCATTTAATCAACAAACATACAATCAGGGTGGCAGCGGAAATTTTAAAGTTGTATTTTCTAATAAGGGAATTTCAACAGCATCTAACGTTAAAGTGCAGTGTATTCCTTTGAATACTAATTATATAACTATACCTGTTCAATTATATAACAAAGCAAGCATGCCCGCTTTTTCATCTGATAGCACGACATTCAACTTTACGATTGCGGCAAATGCTCCCATGAACTGCGGAATTCCGGTTTTAATAACAGTTAAACAAAGTGATACTTCACTCGTTTATTCAAAAACTGTTTACTGCCTGATTGGCAATGGTACTTTGGCATTAGCAGATAGTGCGGAAAACGGATTCACAAGATGGTCGGCAGGCGGAACACCGGCAACATGGCAGGTTGTAACAAATGCTTATCATTCTTCTTCGCATTCATTTGCCGATAATGCAAGTAATGCTTATGGTAATAATGCGAATAACTGGATGGTTCTTACGAACCCGATAAACACGTCTACTAATCCGATTGTTTATTTAACATACTGGCAAATGTATAGTACAGAAATCGGTTTTGATTATTGCTATCTTGAGACGTCAAATGATAACGGCACAACATGGGTAACTGTACGTTCGTGGAATGGTTCTAACTTAACCTGGACACAGCAGGCGTTCGATTTAACTTCTTATGCTAATGGCTCAGCACAATTCAAAATCAGATTCAGATTTCAAAGTGATGCAAGTACCACGAGTCAGGGCTGGCATGTTGATGACATTAAACTTTATACTTATTGTGCTGATATAATAAATTCCGTTGGTAATATTGAACTGACACCGGCTAAATATTCACTTGAACAAAATTATCCTAACCCGTTCAACCCGGTTACAAGAATTAATTATTCTATTGCAAAACAGGGTCCGGTTAAAATATCAGTATATGATATTCTTGGTCGTGAAGTCACAGTATTGGTGAATGAAGTTAAAACTCCGGGATTCTACTCTGTTGATTTTAATTCAACAGGTTTATCGAGCGGAATGTATTTCTATAAAATGGAATCAAGTGCGTTTACTGATACAAAAAAACTTATGTTGATTAAATAGAAAATATTTTTCAGTTTATTTTTAAACCTTTATTAATTCCTTATTAATTCCTTAAAGAATTGATAAAGGTTTTTTATTTTATATAAAATACAGTTCCCCTTTCCTTGTAGGAGAGGGGGAAGGGGAGAGGTTGAAATCCGAATAACCTCTTTCAATTGATAATTACAAAATTAACATTAATTAATTAACTTAATTATTATAATAATTAAAATGTTATCACTACAATTAAAATATATAACTACCAAAATAAATTATAATGAAAACATTATTATATAACGCCAAAGTCTGGATAGGAGAGACTAACTTTGCAGAATCGATAGGATTCGATTCCGGCTCAGGAAAAATTATATTTATTGGAAAAAATATTGACACGAATAAGAAAGATTATAACGAAGTAATTGACGCAGAGAAAAAGCTTATTCTGCCTGCATTTACGGATGGTCATATGCATTTTATAAGAGGTTCTTTAATGCGCAATGAACTTGATTTGAGTGATGCTGCATCAGTCAGTGATTTTAGTAAAAGGATTAATTTTTACAGGGAAAAAATAAAACCGGGCGAATGGATAACGGGAGGCTATTTCACGGAAACAAATTTCAACGAAAAATTTTCTGTGGATAAAAGTTTACTCGATAATATTTGCCCGGAAATACCGGTTGCTGTTTCCAGAATTGATTTGCATTCTTTCGTTGTTAATTCAAAGGCAATTGAATTATCGGGAATTAAAAATATGACCGGTAAATTCGGAGATGACGAAATTATACGTGATTCAGAAGGGATTCTGACAGGCGAATTAAAGGAAAGAGCAATGTACTATGTGTTAGACCTTATTCCCAAAAAATCATCAGATTCAATTATAACTTCGATAAGAAATGAAGTTGAGAGATTATTTTCTCTTGGCATAACATCTATTTCGGATATTTTCTGGACTGAGTATTTTGATATTTATAAATATTTACTGGAGCAGAATTTATTGCCATTGCGGATAAATGCAATCATTCCGCTTGAGGATTTCCACATAATTGAAAAATACCGGTTGGCGTTCGGTGATTTCAAAGAAAATTTTAAAATAAATTCTTTCAAATCGTTTTACGACGGCTCCCTGTCGAGCGAGTCAGCTTATTTTGAAAAAAATTACATCGGGAAAAATTATAACGGAGTCAGAACAGATTTTATTAACAGTGGGGAATTTGAAAGACTTGCGCTCGAGGCAGATAAAGCCGGTTACCAGAATGCAGTTCATGCCATTGGGGATAAAGCTGTCAGTGAATTACTTGATTTTGTGGAAATGCTTATTGTAAAAAACGGTAAACGTGACCGAAGATTCCGGATTGAACACGCACAGCATATTAAACAATCGGATTTACAAAGATTTAAAAAGCTCGGAATTGTAACTTCCGTTCAGCCATCTCATTTATTCGTGGATGCCAAAACAGCAACAGAAAAACTGCAGGAACCCGGGACTACACACGTTTACAAAAAAATAATTGATGACGGGGGTAAAGTATGCTTCGGTACTGATTTTCCGGTTGCAAGTGAAAATCCTTTCGAAACGATTTATTATGCAGTGACACGTGAGGCAAAAGGATTCCCCGCCGGTTTTAATACCGAATATTGTATTGACCTGGTAAACTGTTTAAAAGCATATATGATTAATAATGCATTTGCAAGTTTTGAAGAAAATATCCACGGCAATCTTGAAACAGGAAAATTTGCTGATATAATTATATTGCGGAATGATTTATTTGAAATAGAAAAAAAAGATATAAAATCCGCGTCGGTCGAAATGACCTTTTCAAACGGTAAAAGAGTTTATTGATGTAATTACTTTTTCATCTCAGCCTTAAGACTGAATTTTTTATTTTTTTCCAAAAAATAATTAATCGGTATTTCCCATGTTAATTTTCTTCCGTCGGTATAATTTGCATTCGAAGTGATTACATCATAAGGAAATTCAATATTAACCGTTATTTTATCGTTCTTAAAATAATCAGATAAATCAATATTGTAAGTTGAATCGATATTTTTATTCCGGATGAAATTATACCTAAAAATTACTTTGCTGCCCTCCTCCTTAAAAAATACTTCTGTCTTAGTTTTTTTAGAGTCTGTACCGGATTTATCACCAATAGGTTTGAGAGAATTATCAATGTATTTAACATTGTCAAATTTGTATTCTATAATTGTCGTCAGGGATGAATCATTTTCAAGTTCGGATTTTGCATCAATAAAATTCACTCCTTCTTTTTCCGAATAATCTTTTTTTACCATATCTGTCAAAAAATCGCTTTTGTACAAAGAATCTAAGACAAATCTGAAATTCCCTGTTTTTCCCGGTATAAGACTATACAGATAATCAAAGTATTCTTTCCCTAAATTCATACTAATTTTTTCTGTTCCGGAGCCATCTTTGTTTATTTTAATATCGCGTTCGATATTTATGCAGGAAGAAAATGTGAAAGCGAAAAAATTAAGAAACAATATAAAGAAAAGTAATGATTTATTCATTTGGCTGATTGATTTAAGTAAACTTAACTATTTATAGCATTTAAAGAAATTCCATTTTTATTTAATATACGTTAATATATTTTTATGATAATAAAGGTTTTCTTGATTCGGGATAAATTATGAACAACCAAAATAAATTTATTAAATTTATGAAAAAAACGTCGCCTTTTCTTATTATTATATTTGTGTATATACTTATTATTATTTCCTGCTCTTTTACTGTTAGTACTATCAGGGCAAAAGTTACAAAACAAAATCTCAAAAAAATTGTACACCTGCTTGCCGATAAATATATTCAATTGAAATACGGTGACCCTGAAAGAGAAGATGACCCGAGAATCATTGCTATGCAAAATCAGTTCGATGTTCAAAAATGTAAACTTGACCTTTCGTATGATTTCAATGATGAAAAACTTTATGGAACTGTTTATATTACCTCTCAGGATTTGTCCGATACGTTGAACCAGATTTATCTAAATCTGTATTCCAATTTGAAAGTTAATTATGTGAAAATTGACAACATCGAAGCCGAATTTTATCAGGGTGCTAATTTCTCTTCTCCACGCGACAGTAAAATTGAACAATCATATTATAAAAATTATCTTGTAATTAATTCTAAAGGAAAATTAACAAATAAACAGGATTTTACAATCGAAATAAATTATGAAGGCAAACCTAAAGATAACGGATTCGATTCATTCTCTTCAAAAAAAATTGATGATAACGAAGTAGTATATACTTTAAGCGAACCGAGCTTTGCCCCTGCCTGGTGGCCATGCAAGGATATCCTGACAGATAAATTTCTTGCCGAAACAAGAATTACTGTACCGCCTGATTACATGGCGGCTTCGAGTGGAATTCTGAAAGATGTTACTACATCAGAGAAAGGAGATAAAATATTCGATTGGGTTTCAAACTATCCGATATCATCATATCTCGTATCTTTTACAGTCGCAAAATATGACAGGTGGGATACGGTTTATGTTGCACTCGATACAAGTAAAAAAATGCCATTGGAATATTTTTCATATCCCAAATATACAAAGGCTGCAAAAAAGGATTGGATAAAGACTCCTGAAATGATTCATACTTTTGCAACGTTGTTCGGCGAATATCCATTTATAAACGAAAAATACGGAATGGCAATGTTTGGCTGGAGAGGAGGCGCAATGGAACACCAGACTCTCACAAGTATGGGATATACTCTTGTTACGGGTAATGGTTCAAATGAATCTATTGTTGCTCACGAACTCGTACATCAGTGGTTCGGAGATGCTGTGTCACCTGAATCATGGAAAGATATCTGGCTTAATGAAGGATTCGCATCTTACGGAGAAGTGCTATGGGATGAACATTTGAAAGGCAAGCAGATATTAAAGACAGAAATGAGTTATAAAGATTTTGGACTTTTCAGGGGAACCGTTTATAATCCTTCGGGATTTATTTTCAGTTCGGTTGTGTATCAGAAAGGTGCCTGGTGTCTTCATATGTTAAGAGGTGTTACTGGAGATAGTGTGTTTTTTAAAATCCTCAGCACTTATTATGATAAGTATAAATATAAGAATGCAAACACTTCCCAGTTTAAAGCTGTGTGTGAAGAAGTATCCGGACTTGATTTATCTGCGTTTTTTGACGAATGGATTTTTAAAGGTACAGGAAGACCGTCGTATGAATATTCTTACAAGGTCGATGATTTTATGGGAGATAAAAATTCCGAAGTGCATACTTTAAGAATTAATGTGGAGCAAAAACAATCAGACTATGACGTTTATAAAATGCCAATAAGGATAACAGTTGTAACTGATGATGGCGAGCAGGAATTAAAATTTTACAATCTTAAAAAAAGACAACAGTTCGAACAACCTGTACGAGGAAATATTAAAAACGTTTTATTTGACAGGGATAACTGGATTTTAAAAGAAGTTAAAAAAGTGGATTATAAAGAATTTTATGATAATTAAGAATTATAAATTAAGAATAAAGAATTAAAAAACATGTTTAGTCTATTAATATTGTTATTAATTGAATATTAATTCAAAAAGATTTGAGCTGTCATATTTATAGCATTATATGAAAAAATTATTTACAATTTTAATATTGACGGTTTTATACACAGGATTAGTTTATTCTCAATCCCAGAAAATTATTATTAAATTTAAATCAAACACGCCGCCGGAGATATTAAATAATTACAAATCAAATTTAACAAAGACCGGGAACACAAGTATAGCAAAGCTTTCCCGGCAATATGGAATTGATAACTCAAAACTGCTTTTCTCAAGATTCCTTAATAAAATTAAACAGGAAGATATAAATACTTTTGGATTCGATAAAATCTATACCGCCGAAATAAATTCTGCTAATTTAAGCCCGGCTTTGAAAAGCTTTTCCAAAAATGAGTTCGTTGACTATATACATATAAATAATAAAATAAGTCTTAATTCTATTGTAAATAATAATATAACTCCGAACGATCCTTATTACAGCGAGCAATATTATTTACAAAAAATATTGATGGAATCTGCCTGGAATATTACAACAGGAGATTCGACTGTAATTATTGGCGTTGTTGATTCCGGACTTGATTTCGACCACCCCGATTTGAAAAATTGTTTTAAAATAAATTATAATGAAAATCCAAATAACGGAATTGATGATGACGGCAACGGATTTGTAGATGACTGGAGAGGATGGAATTTTGTTTCAAATAATAATGACCCGACTGATGATAATAACTTTTCACACGGGACTTCCGTTACGGGTGTTATTTGTGCAGGTTTTAATAACGGGATTGGTATTGCATCCGTCGCACCATCCTGCAAAGTTCTTGTTTTAAAAGCATTCGATTACCAGGGAAACGGTTTTGATGATGTCGTTGCTTCTGCGATATTATACGGCATTATGATGAACGCGAAAGTGTTTAATTTTAGTTTCGGGGATTATATTTACAGCGGACTTATTCGTGATGTAATAAAATATGCATATTCTAAAAACATAACAATCATTTGTTCTGCCGGCAATGATGCAACAGACGTGCTTCATTATCCTTCTGCATTCGACGAGGTAATATCAGTCGGTGCTTCTGATGAACTTGACCGAAGAGCTTCATTTTCATCTTACGGTGAAACGGTGGATATCTACGCTCCGGGCTCAAACATATTAACAACTTCAATTTTAGGAAAAGGTGAAAGTCAGTATGGAAATAATTATGCTCACATAAGCGGAACATCATTTTCCGCTCCGATTGTTTCTGCAATTTCCGCATTGTTGATTTCTAAAAACAGTAATCTTAAGAATGAGGAGATTCGGGGAATTCTTACATCTTCTACTGATCTTTTCCCAGGTCAAATCGGATGGGACCATAATTATTCCTCCGGGAGAGTAAATGCATTTAATGCCCTGAATAATCTGAACAATCCTTCGGTTGTAAGAATTTATTATCCGTTTCAGGATTTCTCAACTGTTTCTAATATTATTCCCGTTTATCTAACTGCCGCTTCTCCGTTGTTCAGTTCATATTCTGTATTTTATGGTATCGGTGAGAATCCTCAAAATTTTATTCCGATTCTTTCAAATATATCATCACAGGTCATTAAAGATACAGTATGCCATCTCGATCTGACGAATCTTCCGGATACTGCTTACACACTGCGGTTGGCGATGAATACAATTAACGGGAGGACAATTGAGCACAGAATGATAATATACAAAGATAAAGTTGCTCCGAATATTATTAATTATTCAAACGGAGATTTAATCGACAAAGATAATTTTTCACGTCTTATATTATTTTCAACAGATAAGAAAACTTCTGCAAAAGTATTTTATAAACGAAAAAACGTTAACGAGCCATATAATTTTATTTATGCCGATGCTGAATCCCATAACGTGGGTTTTGTTTCATTTGACCATTTCGCTTTGCTGAGAAGTGCCGAATTGATTCCACAAACTGATTATGAATATTATATTGAAGCTCAGGGTTTAAATGGAAAGACAACCGACCTTAACGACACTTCTTTTCATTTCATAACTCAGAGTCAGTTTAATCTTTACGGTTATCCGAGCAAAAATTATTCTCTTACATCAAACCAGATTTGCAATACAGTCATAGATATCCATAACACAGGAAAAAAAGATTTATTTCTGAATGATATAAAAAATAATTTACGATTGAATGTATATGAATTTTCCGGCGGAACATTTTCAAAGATATCAAATGATAACTGGGGTGATTATACGGTTGCTCGTGATTTAGCCGATTTGAACGGAACAGGAAAATATGATTTGTTAACATCTACCGGTAGGAACGGCGATATATACGAAGCGCCCGCAACAGGACAGCTTCCCACAATTAAAATATTCAGCGACGAGGGCAATGATAATTTCTGGTCTGCACGTTTTGCGGATGTTAATAGTGATAACAAAAAAGAAGTTCTCGGTTTTGGTAAAACGGGATTAAGAATTCTCCAGAACACGAATAATAATTTTACAGAAATTGCGAATCTCCCGTATTCAACATCAACTTCGCAGGCGAATTCACAAAATGTTTTAGTGGAAGATTTTGACAGCGACGGCAAAACAGAAATATTTTTCATAGATACTTATTTTTCGGGTACAGGAAGTAATATTCAGAAACTCGGATTGAATATTTATAAAAATACTACTTCAAATAATTTTGTGCGTGTGTTCACGGATAGCCTCGACAGAACTTTAAAAGGCGATAACATCGTAAGCGGAGATTTTGACGGCGATGGGAAAAAAGAATTTGCAATCGGCACGATAAGCAATTCAACAGATTTGGTGCAGTATTACAGCCTTTATGTTTATAAAGCTACAGGCATTAATCAATATTCAATTCTTGATAGAGTGGATATTTATAATTATATCCCGAATTCTGAGGTTTCAACGCAATCAGGGAAAATAGATAATGACAATAAAGATGAAATATTAATTAATTGCGGTCAGAGCTTTTATATTATGAAATTTAATAACTCATCACAGAAATTCGAAACTATATTTTATAAAACAAACATCAATTCAGTGAATCAGATTGTTTATGATTTCGATAACAACGGCATAAATGAAATCGGAATTAACACAATGCAGGATTCGCTCGTATTTTTTGAAAAAGATATTCCTTTCACGGGACCCGCAACACCCTTGAATTTATCGGCTTACAGTCTCGATTCAAACAAAGTACAGATTAGTTTCTATGCGGTCGCCAATGCTGATTATTACAGGATTTACAGGGCTGATAACGATTCACTTCAAAATTATTTACTTTATGATTCAGCATTTTCAAATAATTATTTTGATAATAATGTTATAAACAAAAAAAATTATTTTTATAAAATTAGTTCCATCGATACAAACAATAGCTTCAGGGAAAGCAAACTCACAAACGCGGTTACAGTATTCGTACACAATAAATCGAAACTCATCAATGCAGTATATTCCGGAAATGGATTTATTACAATCGGATTTTCTCAAAAGCTTAATCTCATTATTCCGCAGATGAATTCAATTGTAATACCTAATCTTGGCAATCCGGTTAACATAGGATTGAAATCTCCATTTGAATATTTTGTATCGTACGGAGGCAGAATTCCAAACGGAAATTATACTTTGAAAACCAATGCATTAAAAGATTTTTACGGCTCACCTGTTGATTCGAATTCAATATCGTTAGTTGTAAATCAAACCGACACGGGTTCTTTTTACATAAAAAATGTAACTCTAGCTGATAAGAATAAATTAAAAGTTGAATTTAATTTAAATGTGGATTCAACAAGTGCAACGAACATAAATAATTATACATTTGAACCATTTGCATTAAAAGTAGCATCGGTTGATTTGGATTTAATTTCTAAAAACATAATTTACCTCAATCTATCCGGAAGCGGAACGGTAGGCGCGAGCGGAAGAAATTATTATTTGCATGTATATAATGTAATGTCATTCAATGGAATTAAAATTGTGAGCGGTGCAGGAAGCAGTTTCGGATTATCGTTTGTAAAAGAAAATTTAAATGATGTTGTTGTTTATCCGAATCCTTACAGTAAGAATTCTAATCAAAATTTTGTAACGTTTGCGAATTTAACTAAGAGCACAATTATTTACATTTACGATTTAACGGGAGTATATATCGCTTCTGTCGAAACGAGCAGCAACAATGGGGGAGTACAGTGGGATTTGAAGACCAATCGCGGCGGCGATATTCCGACAGGCATTTATATATACCGGGCTGAAGGCAAAGACTCCAACGGCAACTCAGTCCCCGAAAAAGTCGGAAAATTTATGGTGATAAAGTAATGGGATTCGTCATTAAAATTACTTGCGTTCCTAAAGTGGACCCCGACAAGTCGGGGCAGGCATTTGGGAACAAAGGGTTGGAAAAACAAGAGCCTTATGTTTCGTCTGGATTCCAGCTTCCGCTGGAATGACAATAAGCAAAAAAAAGGCATTATGAAAAGTTCTCATAATGCCTTAATGTCTCAATAAAGCCTGAACTATTTCTTGCCATTAATAAATTTATCGAATTCTTTTCCTGCTTTGAATTTAATTGTTTTCTTAGCAGCAATCTTAATTGTTGCACCGGTTTGTGGATTTCTTCCGTTGCGTGCTTTTCTCTTTCCGGTAAGGAATGTACCAAAGCCAACTAATGCAATCTTGTCACCCTTTTTCAAGGTCTTCTTTACTGTGTCCATTAAAGCATCTAACGTAGCCCTTGCTTGTACTTTTGTGATTTCTACATCACCGGCTAACTTCGCAATGAGTTCTTCTTTGTTCATATCTTTATATTTTTAAGTTAATGAAAATGTTTTGTCTTAAAGACAAAAATAACACTGAATTATTTAAAAAGCAATATTTAATTTATTATTTCATTAAAAAGCGATTTCCTCAAAACTACCGTATTTATTGTATCTCAGGCTATTTTATTCTTCACCTCTTTTCACTTTTTTAGGTTCTTTTATCTCGAACTCTTTGGATTCGGTTATGCCGTTTATTGTAATTTCAATTTCATATTTTCCCGGGATTAAATATGTAATTCCATTTTCAGCCGTCTTAACAGTAAACTTATTTTTTTCATTCAGAATGTTTTTATAATCATCGACTTTATTTGTATCGACAGATAAATCGTATTTTATGAAATTTAAACCTTTATCTAAATCAAGCCGGAACTCCTTTAGAATAAGGTTATCCGCAGTTTTGATTTTTATAGTTGCATTGCCGTTTGAACCCGAATATAATACGGTTTTTATTTCGGGAATATGTGCTTCACCCCACGTGTAAGTTTTCTTTCCCCAGCTTTTATTATAAGTCACAGGATTAATATCAAAAATGTTCAGAGATTTTTTCAACATTTCTTCATCTAATTTTTGTATGTACTGAACATCCGCAATATAAATCGAGCGTCCGTGTGTTCCGATTACAAGCTCCTTATTTCTCGGATGAATCACCAAATCGTGAACGGGCACGTTCGGGAGGTTTTTATACAATTCCATAAAATCTTTGCCCGTATTGAGTGAAACATAAACTCCCATATCTGTTCCGACGTAAATTACCTCTTTATTGACCGGGTCTTCTTTTACAACATTTACAGAGCCGAGAGGTAAATTTTTTCCGATTCTTTCCCAGTCTCTTCCGAAATTTGTAGAACGATACAGCTGAGGTTCGAAATTATCCCACCGGAATGCATTCAGAGAAACATAAACTGTTCCGGTATCGAACGCCGATGCCTGAACACGGCTTATCCAATAGTTCTGCGGAAGATTATCAGAAATTTTATCCCACGAATTTCCGCCGTCTTTTGTTACACTTACAACACCGTCATCACTTCCCGTATATATCAATCCGAATTTCAATAATGATTCGTGAATAGTAGTTAATGTTCCGAATGGTACTTTTCCTTTCCGTTGCCCGTTAGTTAAATCTCCCGATATTACATCAAACTTTTCACCTTTATCAAACGACCTGAATAATTTATTTGAACCGAAATAAATTACATCCTGATTGTGAGTTGAAATCTGTATAGGGGACTGCCAGTTATACCTGTAAAGCTTTTCACCGATATCGGGTTTTGGTGTGAAATATTTATAATCTCTTGAGCCTCTTTTGAATCTAAAATAATTTCCGAACTGATAACCTGTATAAATTGTATTGTCCCTCGTATCGATTGCAACCTGCATTCCGTCGCCTCCCATTAAAGACTTATAAGGATATTCACCTGAAGAATACCAGCCTTCATTCACTTTGTACGTGCTTGGTCCGTACCACACTCCATTATCCTGCAACCCGCCGTAAACATTATAGGGCTTATCCATATCGATATTAACTGAATAAAATTGTCCGACTGCTGGTGTGTTTGCCTTGAACCACGTGTCACCATCATCATAGGTGATATTTACACCACCGTCATTTCCTAAAATTATGTGACTGTCTTTTTTCGGGTCAATCCACATTGCGTGATTATCGGCGTGAACATTATCCATCTTAATGGATTTAAAAGTTTTTCCGCCGTCATCGGATTTTATTACAGGAACTCCAAGAGCGAAAATTTTATCAGGATTAGTCGGTGATACTCTAATATTTGCAAAATAATATCCGTATGAATAAAACATATCATTAATATATCCGTCGTTAGTTTTTTTCCAGGTGGCGCCGGCATCATCGGAGCGGTAAACTTCGGCTCCGATAACTTCTGTCTCGAACATTACACTTTCAGCATCTTCAAGATACTCTACGAGTGCAATTGGTTTTATTTTATCACTTCTTACCATATCGAAAACAACTTTCGCAGTGTATTTTTCCGGAAAGTCATTCTCATCGAGATATTCATCTAAATCATCTTCACTTAATTTCAAAAAATCTTCTCTTGAGATATGTCTTAATAATTCCTTAGTCACTTTCGGTTCGTCTTCTTTTTTAACTTTTTCCCTGTGTCCGAGATTATCGAGCAATGCATAAATAATTTTCGGATCTTTCGGATATAATGCAAGCCCGATTCTGCCGATTCCATCACCTGCGGGAAATCCGCTTCCCGTATCGCTTATCAGCGTCCAGTTATCTCCGCCATTCGTGCTTTTATAAATCCCCGAAGTCTTGCCGGCTTCATATCCATCCCATGAACGCCTTTCACGAAACCACATCGTGGAATAAACAATATTTGTGTTTTCTGGATTAACTGCTAAATCTATTCCGCCCGTATTATCATCTACATATAAAGTCTGTTTCCATGTTTTTCCACCGTCAATAGTTTTGTAAATCCCTCTTTCGGGATTTGGAGAAAACAAATGTCCGAGAACAGCAACCCAAATCCGGTCAGAATTATTCGGGTCAATTTCAATTCTCCCTATCCTGTGACTTTCCTCCAAACCAATATTTACCCAGTCCTTTCCATTATTCGTAGATTTAAAAATCCCCGTTCCGGAATATGAAGACCTGCTTGAATTATTTTCCCCTGTTCCGACATATATTGTATTTGTCTTCCAGTCAACTGCGATATCGCCGATTGAAATTGTGGACTCATCATCAAATAAAGGTGTAAATGAAAGACCATTGTTAACTGTTTTCCACAATCCGCCGGAAGCATAAGCGACATAAAAAATTGTCGGGTCATTTGGAGAAACTTCAAGGTCTACAACTCTTCCGCTCATTACGCTCGGACCAACGGAGCGAAATTCTACATTTTTAACAAGAGAGTTTTTTCTTTGTTCCATTTTCTTTGCAAAGCTTTCGGATTTCTCTTTTGCAGTTGTATAAGGAACAGGGTTTTCCGGAAAATGAGTCTGCGATTTTAAAGAAATCAAAGGAAATAATAAAATGATAAGAATCTTAATAAAGTTGTTCATAAATAATTATACGGAATTTTAATTTTAATTAGCTAATATTACATATATATTTTTATTAATTCAATTTAGTTAATTAAGGAAAATTCTGTATGAAAAAATATTTATTTTATTTCTTATCCTTTACAATAATATTTGCGGGAACAAAATCTTATTCACAAAATGAAAAGACCAAAGCAATCTTTGTAGAACCGAAAAGTGAATTCTATGAAGAGATGACTAAAGAAATCGAAACATACAATACACCGGCAAAAGTCAATAATAAAGTTTTAAGAGTTGATTTCACAGGAATGGATTTGCCGAAATCGTTATCTGAATTCACATCTTACTGGCACAATCCGACTGTATCACAGGGACAAACCGGTACATGCTGGGCATTTTCCACAACTTCATTTTTTGAATCCGAAATTTACAGGTTGCATAAAAAAGAAATCAAACTTTCCGTTATATTCACAGTGTATTGGGAATATGTTGAAAAGACAAGAAGGTTCGTTCAGGAGCGAGGAAATTCCGTATTTGGTGAAGGTTCCGAAGGAAATGCGGTTCCGAGAATTTATGAAAAATACGGTGCAGTTCCGCTTGAATCATATACTGGTTTACTTCCCGATCAGGTTTATCATGACCACAGCAAATTGTTCGACGAAATGAATAATTACCTGCAGACGATAAAGAAAAATAATTCATGGAATGAAGAAGAAGCCGTAGCAACAATCAAAGATATTATGAATCATTATCTCGGAACTCCGCCTACGAAAGTAAATTATGACGGAAGCGAATATACTCCAAAAGAATTTTATCAAAACGTAATGAAATTAAAAGTGGATGATTATGTGGATATAGTTTCTTATTCACAGGAGCCATTTAATCAAAAAGTTGAATATACGGTACCCGATAACTGGTGGCACAGCAAAGATTATTACAATGTTCCGCTCGAGACTTATATGAAGTTAATAAAAAATGCAATCAGGAACGGATATACAATCGCTATCGGTGGTGACGTTTCCGAGCCCGGATATGATTCTCATGTGAAATGTGCCATCATTCCGACGTTTGATATTCCATCCGAATATATTAATGACGATGCACGTGAATTCAGGTTCAGCAACGGAACGACAGGCGATGACCATGGTTTACATATGGTCGGATATATGACTAAAAATGGAAAAGACTGGTTTTTAATAAAAGATTCAGGTGCGGGTTCAAAAAATGTTGAACCAAAAGGATATTATTTTTATCACGAAGATTATGTGAAATTAAAAATAATGGACTTCATGGTTCATAAAGACGCAGTAGGAAATTTAGTTAATATTAGGAATTAATATTTTAAATTATATGCAGCTTATTCTCAATCTCCGGGTTGGGAATGAGCTAAATTTTTATTTTTATGTTCATTCGAAATCTCCTTTACAATCTGATAATGAGTGATAGTTTTTTATTAATGCCAAAAATCCAATATTAATTCACAATTATTGTGTTCAATTCTTTTATATGTTTTCTTAAAACTATAGATATTATATTAGTTAAATTAAATTTTTATCGTATGAAATTTTCAAATCTTCTTATTTTTTTTTCCTTTTATCGTTTAATAAATCTTTTTCACAGGATACATTTTCTATTACAGCTATTGACCCCGTTACAGGTCAGGTGGGCAGTGCGGGCGCTTCCTGCGTAACAGATGTAACAATACTGACTGACGTACATCCGGGATGGGGAGTCGTGCATACGCAGGCATCATGGCTCGCGGCAAATCAAAATTATGCGAGGTCCTTAATGAATCTTCATCTATCGCCGCAGCAAATTATCGATTCGGTTGTTGCTCACGATTCACAGAGCAATCCTTCTGTCAGGCAATACGGAGTGATTGATTTATTCGGCGGTGGAAGGATGGCGGCATATACTGGTACAAATTGTACGGATTGGAAAGGACATATAATAGGTCCTACATATACAATTCAGGGAAATATTTTGCTGGGCTCGAGGATTCTTGATTCCATGCAGGCGAGATTCAACAGATGCACTGGAACACTTGCTGAAAAATTAATGGCAGCACTACAGGGTGCAAAAGTAGTAGGCGCTGATACAAGATGTGCCGTTCGAAATACTTCCTCTGAGTCATCATTTATAAGAGTAGCAAAACCGGGTGATACAACCGGTACATTATTTTTAAATTTAAAAGTATTGAATGCCCCGGTAAATAGGGACCCGATTGATTCACTGCAGGTTCTTTTTAATCAATGGTTTACAACTAATGCTTATAATTATTCTTCTGTAATACCCGATAAGATTACATTGTATCAGAATTATCCTAATCCTTTTAATCCATCGACAACAATAAAATTCAGTCTTGTAAATAATTCTAATGTAACTTTAAAAATTTATAGTTTAATAGGAACTGAAATTGCTACGATAGTTAATTCAAAACTTAATGCCGGAACTTACGAATTCAAATGGGAGCCGTTTAAAATGGCAAGCGGCGTTTACTATTACAAGCTCGAAGCCGATGGGTTCACGGATACGAAACGAATGGTGATGATTAAGTAAGTTCTTAAAGTTTGTAAAGTTATAAAGTTTGTAAAGTTATTATATTTCTAAATAATTAAAAATATTTTCTTTAATTTTCAATTTGAAAGGAAAATGGAATGTTTAAATTCTGTACATTTTCAATCGTTTTATTTTTTGCGTTTACTTCATTAATACTTTCTCAAATTCCACAATATTACAATTACAATAACGGCACTTCCTACAATTCATTTCCATTAAATGTAGCTGCGGGTAAGATGGCTCAGACATTAATAGCACCAAATGAATTTAATCAACCCTCACCCGCTATTACCGGAAATATTTCAAAATATTATATCAGAATTTCAACCGGATATCCTTTAGGTCCGGTAACATATACAAATTTTAGAATATTATTCAGCCAGACTTCACTTCTCGTATTACCAACAGGTTCTTTTTACAGCGAAACCTGGGATACCGTTTATCAAAGGTCAAGTATACAATTATCGGCTGCTGCGGATACATGGCTGGAATTGACATTAGACCACGTTTACGCATATAATCCGGTACAGAGTCTGGTTGTACAAATCGAGCAGTGCGGAGCCAGCGGGACATATTCGGGTTATAGCGTTCAGCAATCATCAACGCCCGGTCAGGGTAGAAGATCTTATAGTTCGGGTGCTTGCCCTTATTCTTATGCGGGATTAACAACATCTGTTGTAAATTGCGGCATAGATGTTATTCCTATATCCGGAATAAATCCTTCTTCCAATTCTCAGATTCAGGATTATAAACTCGAACAGAATTTTCCGAATCCTTTTAATCCTATAACTAAAATCAATTTTGAAATTCCAAAAACAAGTTATATTTCATTAAGGATTTTTGACGTTGCGGGAAAAGAAGTTTCTGATTTAATTAATGAAATAAAAAATCCGGGTAAATATTCAATTAATTTTGACGGAACAAATTTTGCAAGCGGAACATATTTCTGCAGGTTAGAAAGTAATGAATTTATTTTGATTAAGAAGATGCTTCTAATTAAGTAAAAGTTTATAAAGTTTGTAAAATCAAAGGTTGGAAGGTTATATTTAGTTAAAGGTTTTAATTTTGAGAAAAACGCAGGTAAAAATATTACTTGCGTTTTTTCTTTTACTTTGATTATTACCAAACATAATTTTTTTTTGTTCAATGAAATACTATTATTTTATTATAATATAAGTATCTTTTTTTTAATTTTATTTTTCTTTTATATTAATTTAAAATATATTAATTTATAGAAAGGGAAAATAGTTATTGAATTAATTTATCGGGATTACGTGATAAATTATTTTTTAATTTTTTTATTTAGTGCTTCACACAAATCACAATATCAGCTTTTAAATTATAGTTTTTTAAATATTATATTAAATTTTTGAAACAGTAATATCTTTGAATGTTACATATTTAAAACATTTTTATAAAAAAAATAAAAACTAAAATGAGAAAATTCTTTTACTATTTAATATTAGTTATTTCCATTCAATTTATAATTCCGGGCAATGATTGTTTTTCACAGTGGACAAAGACAATAGGACCCGCTAATATTAATGCGATTTCCCTTGCTGCAAGCGGTGCCGATGTAATCGCAGGTACTTTTAGAAAGGGAATTTATTATTCCACGAATTATGGGAGCACATGGGCAATATCGAATTTAGATACAGAATGGGTTAATGCTATGGCCATTAATGGAACGACAGTTTATGCGGGTACGGATGAACAGGGAGTTTTTCGTTCCACAAACGGAGGTGCGAACTGGACTCAAATGTCTTTAAACAATAAAACAATATTTTCTCTTGAAGTAAACGGGACTACGGTTTATGCAGGAACAAACTGGGACGGCGTTTATAAATCAACCAACAGCGGTATTAGCTGGACTCAAACATCACTTACAGGTATGGCTATCTACTCACTTGCCTTATTTGGAGGTACTATGTATGCAGCTACAACTTCAGGAGTATATACATCTCCAAACGGAGGTACGAACTGGTCGCTGACATCTTTTACTCAATCGGCCAGAGCTTTAACCACAACCAATGGTTCAACAGTTTTTGTAGGGACTGATTATAATGGAGTTTACCGCTCAACAAATTATGGAACAAACTGGACACAAACATCACTTAACAGTGTTACCGTTGCTTATCTTGCAGTAAACAGTTCATATTTATTTGTGGGTACAATTTCCGATGGTTTATATATATCAACAAATAATGGCACTAACTGGACACAATATTCTCTTCTTAACGACAGGATAATATATGCAATAGCAATTGGCGGTTCAACTAATATGTATATAACTGTCGACCAATACGGAGGAGTTCTACGTTCGACCAATAATGGTACAAGCTGGGTTCAGACATCTTTAATGAATAACTCGGTTTATTCATTAGGCAGAAAGATGGCAACACCTAATTTTTATTACTTTGCCGGAACAAATGGAAACGGAGTATTTTATTCTACAAATGACGGGGATTGCTGGAAGTGGACTTCATTTGGTTCAGGTACAGTCCATGCTGTTACTGTTAGCAATGCAAATTTTCTTGCCGGAAAAGATTCGAACGGTGTTTTTATATCTACTAATAACGGTACTAACTGGACTCAAACATCATTGGATAATGAATATATATGCTCTCTTACCTGGGGAAACACTGGAACATTTGCGGGTACTTATAACGGCGTATATTATTCAATGGATAATGGAAATTCATGGACGCATACCACACTGAATAATAAAAATGTCCAGGCGCTTACTACAAACGGTTCGACAATTTTTGCGGGGACAGTAAATTATGGTGTTTATATTTCAACGAACAATGGTGCTAACTGGACTCAAACTTCGCTTAGTACACAGTATGTTAAATCACTTTGTGTAACAGGTTCTTATGTCTTTGCAGGTACATCAAATAATGGAATATATTACACTACCAATAATGGTACAAATTGGGCTCATCCCATAGGGAGTATAACTGTTTATGCTCTTGCGGCAAAAAATGAAAATATTTTAGCAGGAACAGAAAGTGGATTTTACGTTTCTACAAATTATGGAAGTACGTGGACATTTAAGAATGAAGGATTTGATAATCCTCCTCCCATTGTCTCTCTCTATATTTTATATAGTTATATTTTGGCAGGTACAGCAAATAATGGAATATGGAAGAGACCGCTCTCTGATTTCATTGGTATCAGGAAAATATCGAGTGAAGTTCCGGATAAATATTCACTGTATCAGAATTATCCTAATCCGTTTAACCCGACTACAAATATTAAATATCAGGTTACAAATAATAATAAAGCTTTGGTTATATTAAAGGTATTTGATGTTTTGGGAAAAGAAGTTGCTACACTTGTCAATGAAAAGCAATCTCCCGGAACCTATGAAATTACGTTTGACGGGAGCAGTGTGTCCAGCGGAGTATATTATTATAAGCTAAGTGCAGATAAGTTTACAGATACAAAGAGAATGGTGATTATTAAATAAGTTTGTCAAGTTTGTCAAGTTAGAAGGTTAGAAGGTTAAAAAGTTAGAAGGTTAAAAGGATAAAGTTCCTTTATAAGTAATATGAGTTAAAAAAAAACGCAGGTAAAATATTACTTGCGTTTTTTTTAAAATTATTAATATCTTTGCGACCTTTTATTTTTTTTTGCGTCCTCTTCGGTTAAAGCTCCAGGTTCTTAACCTGACGAACTTGATGAATGTGCTATTGCTTCTTGAACGTTACATTTATGCCCGGTGAAAGCCCGAGAGTAATTGCAACAGTCCCCAGTTTATAATTTGCAACTTTAATTCCATCCACAAAATCATTCGCTTTAAAAAGACAATTCATAATGAGCTTTATAATTTTTCTGTCATTACTTTCACACAGTAACACTTCTCTTTCCTCGTCGGATATTTTTTTGTTAAATTGAAATGTTGATACAATTACAGGTGTCAATGCGAGTGAAACTCCAAGCCCGATAAGTTCAAAACCTGATTTTGTAAACAGATCATTTGAAGATTCAATGTAATTAAGCATATCCTGAATCTTGTTTCTGCCTGCATCTTTGAATTCTTCGGAGATTTGATTCTCATCGTCTCCCCAGATATTATCTTTGAAATCAGAGATTTTATCTTTCAATCCTCCGGCGGCATTTTTTGCTTTTTCCAGAATATTGTCCATAATATCCTTATTTTAATTAAATTTAAAAACTTTAAAATTCTGAACAAAAAAATAAAATAATAATTCCAGGGTAATATATCAGATAGCTGTATTATTGATTAAGTAAAATAAGGAGTTCTAAATTTTTTCTTACGAACTTTACAAACTTTACAACTTTATAAACATTCAACTGAAGAGCGGAGAAGGAGAGATTCGAACTCTCGATGGAGTTGCCCCCATAACGGTTTTCGAGACCGCCGCTTTCAACCACTCAGCCACCTCTCCGTGTATTGATTATTTAAAATTAAACAAAAAATCAACTTATTGCAATTCGATTAATAATAGTTTTATGTTTAGAATGTAATTTAGTGTATAAAAAAATGTATAATCTATAATCTGTGTTTGAAGACCTTATTTAAAATATTTTTGAACCATAATATTTATTGAGAATCCTCTGTTTGAATAAATAAGAAACAAATTACTATACATCTATTTGTAATAGTATTTTCCGGCTTTCTTTAAATCACTTGTAGCATTTAAAAATTCTACGATGGAGATAACCGTTCCTACAATAAATGGTACATATACAAATGTATTTATATCTTTTATTCTATCCACATTTTTTTGGTTTAAAGATACCGTCATCAATATTCCGGTTAAGGCAGTACCTCCGATTCCACTTATAAAAGCAACTTCGAGTTCATTTCCGGCATCAACCAAAAAATGATTAGGTGTTTTGCTTATTTTGAGAAAATCATTATTTATTTTTTGCTTTGTGTTAGAAGTATCTTGTGCGCTGCTATTAAGAGAAAATAATATTATAACAGATAAAACCATAATTAATTTTTTCATATAATTCAATATTAAGATGAACAAAAATATTAGATAGAACTATTTTCTTAAAAAAATACAACTAATAACAACGAAATGTAAAGTAATTAAACTTATTAACAATTTACTGAATAATCAATAAACTAATTATTCAAAGATTTATACTAATTTTATTTACCGCTTCTAATCAGGGTTATTATGAATGTATATCTTAAACAGAGGAATTGGTATTTTTCGTTGAAGTTTAAAAGCTGTAAAATCCTGTTAGTAAGAATCATTTTAAGTTTAAAAGATTACTTAAACTAACAAATCACTAACCGTTATTAACAATTTTCGTTTTGCATTGTTACAATTATTTTCAATTTTTTACATTTTATTGATTGTAATAATAATTATTCTTTATATTTTTGTAATAGGTTATTAAAATTTCAGGATAGTAGTAAATCAATCGAGATATAAAGTAAGTGTATTAAAAAAATCTTATTTGTTCTCCTCCTAAAAGCCAGAAACCTGTTTTTTAACGGTTTTTGGCTTTATTTTTTAGAGCAATATCAATAATTTCATTCAATTATTCTCAAAACATATTCAGAACCTGATAATTTATCCTTTTTGATTATTACTTTAAGTTTATAATTTAAAAATTATCCCGATTCTGAAAGGAACATAGCCTTTTACAAACCCGGATGTTAAGTTATAATCCATCTGAACTTCTCCGTAAGGAATAACTTTTTTCTTATAAGAACCCGATATTCCAATCCCGAAATTAAATCCGATATTTGTTTGGGAGGAGCTGAAATCGCTCAAGGTATAAGCTCCCATTCCTATAATTCCATAAGGTGTAAAACCTTTGATATTAAATTTGCTAATATTCAAATTTATATTATAACTTAAAATATCTAATCCTGTAATATTCAAGTTTTCTTTTAAATAAAAATGATTATATCCGAATTCCGCTTTGGCGATTATATTATCACTCATTTTTAAACTAAGAGCTACTGTCAAAGAGGGACCCGGTGTGTAAACTTCCGGAAAATCCTCCTCGATTGCGGGAACAGCTATGCCCAATCCCATTGATATATATGAACTCGGAAAATCCTGGGCATTTAAAAAGTTTATATTTAAGAATATAAAACAGTATAAAAATAAATATTTTATAGATTTCATTTTAGTTTTAAAAATTTTTTATCAACCAGGAACATATAAAAGAATATAAGTGGTAACATAAAATTAAAATATAAATTCTTTTTGTAAAATAATATGATTTTGAAACGTTAAAATATTTTATTATTGGCTAAAGTTAAAGTTTATAATATTATTATTTTTACACGTTTAATATAATTCTTTGTATCTTTATTCGATTTCTTTTTGTTATCATATTCTAATTAAAAATATTAAAATTATGAAAAAAAATATAATTTATTTATTAATCGTCAACCTGATTATGTCGCTATCATTACTAAATATTGCATTTGCGAATAATCCCGATGGGGCGCCCGGTGTATCCGGCAAACCTGTATCTGTAGATATAATGCGGCTTCCGCCGCCAACACAAAACATTAATATATTGTATAAAGAAGTCGAGCGTGGAAATGTTCCCGACCCTGCCGCATTAGAATTAATTAAAAACAAAACTTTGCCTGCTGTATCAAATGACCCGAATGCAACACGGGATAATTCGGATTCGCCTAATCAATACCTGCATTACAGCTGGTTCGGTCCTATTCAAAACGGATGGGGACCTCCTGACCCGGATATTGCTGTAGGTCCTTTCCACGTATTTGTTGCAACCAACGAACAATTTCATATTTATGACAGGACAACTGCTCAGCATTTACTTACTACTAATACATTCCAGAATTTTTTTGGATTACCATCAACGTCGAATATATTTGACCCAAAAGTGATTTATGACCCTTGGGCGCAAAGATGGTTATTCATTGTGCTCAACAGAAGCGGACTTAGTTCATTTTATTATGTTGCAGTGTCATCGACATCCGATCCTACGGGGACGTGGTACTATTATCAATTGAATGCACACGTAGATGGTTCAACAGTAACAACAAACTGGGCTGATTATCCGGGATTGGGATTTACTGCAGGAAGTATAAATTCAGGAGCTATTGCTATAACTTCAGATCAATACGACCAGGGCAACTCATTTAAATATGCGAAGGTTAGAATTCTTAAAAGGTCTGAGTTATATTCAGAATCAACAGTAACCTGGTATGATTTCTGGAATTTGAAGGATGCAAATAATGCGTTTTCGTTTAGTGTAAAGCCTGCTCACAACTGGACAAGCAATACTGCGTTATTTTTCATAAATACAAAACCAACAGGAGGAAGTGTTGTAACGGTATGGAAAATTGTTAGTCCTACAGATCCTACACCAACTCTTAATATTCAGAACACGGTGAATGTGAGCCCGTACCAACCTCCTCCTTCTGCCAAATGCCCGGCAAGCGACAGTGTCGATGCGGGTGATGACAGAACGCAGGACGTAGCTTACTCAAATGGTTTTCTGTTCACAGCTTACCCAAGGGCAACAAACTGGGGAAGCGGTAATAACAGTTCTATAAATTATTTAAAAATAAATTCAACAACGGGAGCATTGGTTGCTGATATATATTTAGGACTGATTAATTGCTGGTACATATTTCCGAAAGTTGTTCCGATTTTTGATCCACCTTACAACGGTGACAGTGTCGCATTAAGTTTCAGTGTTACTTCACCGACAGGTATTTATCCGGATGCGCGCGTAACCGGAATAGCGGGTACAACCTGGTTGGGGTCCAGTATAGTCAAATCCGGTACAGGGAATTTAAGTTCTTCATTCAGCCGATATGGTGATTACAGCGGAATAGCTATTGACCCGTATCAGAATGGTTTTGTATGGACAGTAGGTGAAATTGCGAAACCGGGCTCATGGGGAACAGCAATAGGATATTATACAATGAGAAATACGACGCCCATTGGAGTGGAAAATGAAAATACTAAAGTGCCGGATAAATATAGTTTATCTCAAAATTATCCGAATCCGTTCAATCCGTTTACAAAAATTGAATATGCTGTTCCTGAAAATTCTTTTGTCAAATTTGTTGTTTACGATATAACAGGGAGAGAAATTGAAACTCTTGTAAATGAGACTAAAAAAGCCGGAACTTACGAAGTATTTTTTAACGGAACCGATTTATCGAGCGGAACATACTTATATAAAATTACTACCGGGAAATTTTCTCAGACTAAAATAATGTTATTGATAAAATAACGATACTTATTTTTTCATATTCCCGATAACGAAGCGTATCGGGAATATTATTAAGGTAAAAAATTTATGAATGATAAGATTACGTCAACTGCTGAATTGATGGAAACAATTTTTGCATTCAGGCAGGCAAGAATAATATTAACAGCATTTGAACTCGACATTTTTTCGAAGTTAGGAAATGAAAATAAAAGTTCTTCGGAAATTGCAGATAATATTAATTTAAATCACCGTGCTACAGACAGGTTAATGAATGCTCTTACAGCTTTGGGATTGCTGAAAAAGGAAAACGGGAAATTCTCAAACACGGATTTAACTTTAAAACATCTTGTTAAAGGAAAACCGGGTTACCTCGGAGGTATAGCTCATTCTGTAAATTTATGGCAAACGTGGAGCACACTTACTGATGCCGTGAAAGCCGGAACGTCGGTTTACAACAAGGAACCTGTAAACGAAAGGGACAGCAAATGGCTTGATGCATTTATATCTGCAATGCATATGCGGGCAAAGCAAAATCAGGCACCCGGTATCGCAAAACTTTTAAATTTTAATGGAGTTAAAAAGGTTCTTGATGTAGGCGGCGGTTCGGGAGTATTTTCATTTGCGATGATATCTCAAAACCCATCGTTAAAAGCTGTAGTATTCGATTTACCAAATGTGATTCCAATCACAAAGAGGTATATTGAAAATGAAGGATATAAAGATAAAGTGGAAACCATATCAGGAGACTACCTGAAAGACGAATTGGGAAAAGGTTATGATATGATATTTTTATCTGCAATAATCCACAGCAATTCACCTGATGAAAATATTTTGCTTATTAATAAATGTGCCTCAGCACTAAACAGTAACGGGCAGATAGTGATTATGGATAATATAATGGATGATGACCGTATATCCCCGTATAATGGGGTTTTGTTTGCTCTTAATATGCTCGTCGGTACTGATAATGGTGATACTTACACCGAAGTAGAAATAAATAGCTGGATGAGAAAAGCAGACATTACGGATTTTGAAAGAATAGAAACCGAATTTGAAAACACATTGTTAATAGGCAGGAAAAAATAAATTCAGTTTTATTGTAATAATAAATCAAATTACATTTTGTTAATTTTATTTAAATTATTTATTTAAGTTGAATTATCTTATTAAAATTATTATCATTAAGAATATTTAAAATTAAAGTAAGAAAGGGCTATTATGAATTATAAAAATTATTTATTAATATTTTTATTATTAATTAGTGTACTATTTGTCGGGTCTAATATTCAGGACCCTAATGGGTCTAAATCTGGAGCATCCGGCAAAAAGCATATTCGAAATATATCTACTCCGTTTTCAAGTCCTAATAACATTATTTATACCGATAATATGGATGGCGCGAATGATACAAGTGCATTAATGTCAAGAGGTTATTTAATATTTAATCTTTCAGTTCCGCTTGGATCAAGCTCATGGTTTCAGGGTAATCCTAATGTATTTGTTGCATTTAATGGACCAACATCAGGATATGTAGGAGCCAATTTTAATAGTGTTAATAATGTTGGTAATATTGACAACTGGCTCGTATTACCAAGGATAAATGGCGGTATTTTGGCGGGTGACAGTTTGTATTTCTGGGCAAGGTCAACTTATTTGGATCCCGGATTTAATTATCCGGATTCAATCAGAGTTATGTATTCGGCAAATGATTCGATTCCTTCAGGTGTTTGGGCTGAGCTTGGCAGATTTCTTGTACCTAATCCCGACACTGCAGCACCGAACAATGGTTATACATTATACGGGTTTAAGGCTCCGGCAACAAGTGTTAACGGAAGGTTTGCAATAAGATATTGCGTTGTCGATGGAGGTCAAAATGGAGCTAACAGCGATTATATCGGAATAGATGCTATAAATATTGTCAGATCGTCTATAGGTATTTCTAATATTAATTCGAATGTTCCCGGCAATTATTCGATAAGCCAAAACTATCCGAATCCGTTTAATCCGGTAACGAAGATTAATTTTGCTTTGCCAAAGTCAGGGTTCGTAATAATGAAAGTTTATGATATGCTTGGTAAAGAAGTAAGTACTTTAGTCAATCAGAATATGAAAGCAGGAAATTATAACGTCGATTTCAACGGGTCAAATCTTGCGAGCGGGGTTTATGTCTATAAAATACAATCAAATGAATTTACAGCAGTGAAGAAAATGATGTTGATTAAGTAATCACTGATTATTTTGATTACTCTGATTACGCTGATTTGTATTTAACCGGTTCCAAAGTTCAGGCTTTAGGACCGATTTTTTTATATAATAAGATACATTTGTATAAATTAAATATTATTTATTCTGATTTGAGTAAAATTATTTATTATTACAGGGGTTTAAATTGGATTATAAATGGATTTGAATATTTTAAAGCAAATTATTATATTAATTGTTTACCAAAATTAATTTAGAATAAAAATGTTCGCAATAGTAGATATAAAAGGAGTCCAATATAAAGTTCAGGAAAATCAGAAGTTGTATGTTCCTAAATTAGCTGAAGAGAAGGGTAAAAAAGTTGAATTCGATAACGTTTTAGTATATTCTCCGGATGATACATCTTTTGAAATTGGTTCACCGGTATTGAAACATAAAATTGAGGCTACTGTATTGGAACAGGTGAAAGATGATAAAGTTATAGTTTTCAAGAAGAAGAAAAGAAAAGGTTATAAGGTGAAAAAGGGACACAGACAGCAATTTACAAAAATATCTATCGATAAGATTTCCTGAAAATTTTTAAATAAAGATTTATAATTATATTTTAACTAAAAGTTATGGCACATAAAAAAGGTCTTGGAAGTTCAAAAAACGGTCGCGATTCTCAGTCGCAAAGACTCGGGGTTAAAAGATTTGGCGGAGAATTAGTAAAAGCAGGCAACATACTCGTCAGGCAAAGAGGTACAAAATTTATTCTCGGTAAAAACGTAGGTCTGGGAAGAGATTTTACTATTTTTTCTTTGATAGACGGAAAAGTGAAATTTACGGATAAAGCCGGAAGGAAAATTTTGAATGTAGTTCCGCTCGAGACGGAGCAAGTTTAAGTTATATTAGTTTTAAAGATTTAAAGCCGCAAAATGTTTTTTGCGGCTTTTTTTTTGTGCGATTCTGTAATGGGCTAAAGCCCAAATATATGGAATTTATTCCATGAGTTAATGAGGCTGTGTGACAACTAAGTTTTTCTGCTTTGTCATTCCCGCGAAAGCGGGAATCCAGACGAAATACAAGGTTTTTGTTTTTCATTTTTAAGTAAATAATCAATTATCAAACTGTCTCTAATGTTCGTGGCAAATGAGCAAGAACAAAAACAAATTCTCTTTCCCATTTGGGTTTGGAAAGAGGATAGAAGAGCAATACCTCACCCCTGCCCCTCTCCTGAGAAGAGAGGGGGCGGTTATAAAAATCGAAAATGTCTGTAAATTTTTTTACTGCAATTTTTGTATCATCGATCTGACGTCGTCTGCAGATTTATCGAAAGCTTTTTGTTCTTCAGGTGTTAATTTTATAGGAATAATTTCTTCCATACCCTGTATACCGATTTTTATAGGTACTCCGAGACAAATATCACTATGTCCGAATTCACCCTGCAAGTACACACAGCATGACATTATACGATGCCTGTTATTTACAATCGCATCTACCATCTGAGTTATGGAAGCCGCAGGTGCGAAATAGGCGCTTCCGTTTCCCAATAATTTCACAATCTCCGCTCCGCCGTTTCTTGTCCTTTCCATCAGGGCATCTATTCTATGTTTAGGAAGCAAATCTGTTATAGGAATACCTGCTACAGTTGAATATCTTATCAACGGAACCATTGAATCACCGTGACCACCAAGTACTATTGCATTTATGTTTTCGATAGAAACGTTTAGTTCCATACAAATAAATGCTTTCAGCCTTGCTGTATCAAGAACGCCGGACATTCCGATTACCCTGTTCCTCGGGAAATGACTATTGACGAACGAAGCATAGGTCATTGCATCCAGCGGATTGGTGACAACGATTATGATACAGTTAGGAGAATATTTTACGATTTCTTTAGTGGAATTTATTACGATTTCAGCGTTAACGGAAATCAGGTCATCTCTCGACATACCGGGTTTCCTCGGTATACCTGCAGTTATAACTGCTATATCAGAGTTGGATGTAATTTCGTAAGTGTTTGTTCCGTAAATTTTTGTGTCGGAATATTGAATTGCTGCCGACTGATAAATATCGAGCGATTTTCCCTGTGGTACTCCTTCGACTATATCGATAAGGATTACATCATTTGCTAAGGCTCTGTCTACAACCATCCGGGCTGCTGTCGCCCCGACATTACCCGCACCAACAATAGTGATTTTCATAGTTTTTTATTTTTTATTTTTTATTTAATAAATAATATTTAAAGAAGAATAACTAAACTCTAAAAACTGTTAAACTGAATTCCGTGCCCTCCTCGCCCGGATAACATTCGAATTTATCTACAAGGGATTTCATAATAAACAAACCCCTGCCGTGTTCTTTAAATATGTTTTCCTGATTTGTGGGATCCGGTATTTTATTTAAATCGAATCCTTCTCCTTCGTCTTTTATTTTAACCGTAATAAAATTTTCGTCATAAGTAATTTCTATAAAAACTTTCTTTTGAGGATTTTCTTTGTTTCCGTGAATTATTGCATTAATTAACGCTTCAGAAATAGCTATCTGTAAATTCACGTACTTTTCATCAGCAAGTCCGAATTCTTTATTTATATCATCTAACAGACTTTCAATCTTTAAAATTTCAGACCTCTGGCTCTTTATTTCGATTTTTTTAGTTATCAAAGCATTATGTTTTCCAAAACACTTAAAATAATAATTTAATTTATTATTATCTATATTTAATATTAACTTAATGTTTCTTTTATTTCTAAAAATTCCATAATATATTTATCAATAGACTCGGCGAACTCGTGTTAAGAGTATTGTCACTCGTTTCCGTAAACTCCTGGCTTGCTGTAAAATCAATTCTGGACCTGTTGCTCATGAGCACGGTAAGCCGACCGAGCGGACCATAATTTGCAAAAGTTCTTTTTAAAAATTTTACGCCGTTAATGTAATAATATTGCCTTTGTATAAAATACCTGAACCCGGCAGATAACTGAATAAAGTCTGTCATAGTATAATTAATTTGAGGATTATATTTTCGTTCATCATAATAGGCGATTGGCCGGACAGAAAAATTTTTATCGTTAAACTCTCCCTGTTCATAAAATTTTAAATTTCCGAAAAAATCAAAATTAAATTTAGAGGATATCACATAATTTGAAGAATCCGCGAGGAACAACTGCCTGAAAGAAAAACTCTGAACCTCGGAAACAAGATCTTCGTATTTATAAACAGTATAATTCGACAGAACCTGGAACAGATTTGTTGTTAACAGTCTCTTTACAGGTCTGAAATTACTTCGAGTTGTTAATTTATATATTCTGTTTGTATTATTATTGGCACTTTTTTCTTTATACAGATAGTTTAATATGCTCTGGTTAAACTCAAAAATAGTTTCCAGGTCGAAATTATTAAAGTTATTATATTTATGAGATATGGCGCTTACGACGTTGATTTCATCCCTGTCGTCGAAGTTTGTAGGGCTGTCGGTGTCATATCTGAGTACGGATGATGTTGTACTGAACCTGAATGTATGTGTGTTTACTGGACTGTAAAAAGATTCCAAAATTAATGATGTTGTCCTGCTGTTATTATTTTTATCGATTTCAATATTGTTAAGTTCGTGTAAATACTGGTCGGGGATTCCACTCGTATTTATAGGTTTATGAATTTCTGCTCTTTCGGAATAAGTAAACCATAATTTTACACCGACAGATTTTTTAAGATATTCAATATTGCTCATTGCCTGTAGAACATTTTCCGTAACTTTTGTATCGTAAATATTCTCGAATATCAGATTATCGATTGTAGGTTTGTATTTATATTCAGCCGTAATATTTTTAACGGAATAATTTCCTCCTATCTGGAATTTTAAATCATTATAGATAAAATATTGCAGATTATCCTGAACAAAAATATTGCTCTCAACCCTTGACTGTATATTGTTAACAATATTGTAATTTTCCCGGATACTTGTAGTTGCAGGAATATAAAAATCCGATCTTAAATCATAAAACCTGATTATTGAAGAATTAAGCGCTCTGTCGGTTAATTGTTTATTTACGGTTGTATTTAGATCTATATTATAATTTGTTTTTTGGGTTAAATTATCATAAGACAAATGATATTTACCGTCACCGATAAAATCCCGAAAATTAAGATTACTGATTTCGGAATTTAACTCACCCGAAATTCCCATATTTCGTTCACCAATCTGGTCTTCACTTTTTAATCCTATTTTTGAGTTTACAGATATATTATTTAATGGGGTATAATTAATGTCTGCAAGATAAAAACTCGTTCTGTCTTTATTGATTTCGATATCCCTGTTGTCAGAAAGCGTTCTGTATTGAGTTCCCAAACCGGTCGACAATAAATTACTGATTTTATAATCTGTCCTGAAATTAAAATCATTATAATCACGGTAAAAATTCTCACTTAACTTTGTAACATTTGAACTAAAAAAATTTTTAAATGATACTGCGAATTTATTAATATTGTACAATACATTTATTTTTGATATAAAATTTGCTGAATTTGAATTGTTATCGAGATTTGTGTAAACGAAATTATGATTAATAACGGAATCCGGTACGACAGGATTTTGTTGTGCCTTCACACAGATATTTAAAACGAATAACTGTAAAAAAACACTAATCAAAAATATCTTCATACCTGAATATTTTTGATTCATTCCCGCGATTCATATTCCTGAATAGATTTTCGAGACTTGTAAAATCTTTAGAACTTTTAAGTTCTTCGGTGGAACTATCCATTTTTATTTTACCATTTTCTATGATTATGATTTTTGTGGATATTTTTTCGATTGTATCGAGCAAATGGGAACAATAAAAAATTGTTTTGCCTTTTTTTGCAAGTTCTGAAATAACGTATTGAAACGTAAATATTGCGTTTGCATCAAGTCCGTTCAGGGGTTCATCTAAAAATAATATTTTGGGGTTGTGGATCAGAGCCGATGTAATTAATACTTTTTGTTTGTTTCCTTTTGAAACATTACCGATTGAATATTTTAATATTTCCGCAAAGTCGAAAAGTTCAGAAAAATAATTTATTCTCGCATTCAGCACATCTTTCCTTAAATTATGTACTGTACCCGTGAATTCAAGGTACTCGGTGACCGTCAATGAATTAAAAAGATTCGCATTTTCAGGCACATAACCGATGATTTTTTTTACTTCAAGGTTATTTTTTTCCACGTCAACATCACCAACGATTGCTTTCCCTCCGTCAAAATTCATTGCCCCTGTCAATATTTTAACGGTTGTAGATTTTCCGGCACCATTGACACCGATATACCCGCAAATCTCTCCTTCGTTTATTTCAAAAGAAATACCATCGAGGGCGGCTTTATCCTGAACATATCTTTTAATTAGATTTTCAACTTTAATCATCAGAAATTAGTTTTCAAAATTTATTTTAAGTTATAAAAGATTTCGATTAAATAAAATTACTAATATATTCCATCAGGATTGTAAAAATTAGGTTCAACTCATCCGGAGTTGAGGTTTAGGGTAAATATATTGTTATAAATATGCAACTCCTCCGGAGTTGGATTAGTATTAAAAAATAATTAAATTATCTTTTTATTTTAAAAACTAATATATTGTATGGTTACGATAGCTATTAATTGAACATTGTACATTGAACATTGTACATTGGGTACTGAAAGGGCATTTTTTTTTAAATTGTATTTACAAAAACCTATTTATAAATTATAATGATATGGTCTAAATATATAATCGTTATTTAGCCCGATTATGGTCATAAATAGCTCAAATGGCGGAATTGGTAGACGCGCTGCATTCAGGGTGCAGTCTTAGTATTAAGGTGAGGGTTCGAGTCCCTCTTTGAGCACTAAAAATAAAACTTATGCGAATTGAAAAAAATTTGGAAATTAAAAAACCTCTATCCGGAGCGAGAACAAGAGGATTGCAAGGATTTAGATATTTTTATATCGGAAATAAGAAACCTTAAATCGAAAGTTAAACTACCGGATAAACTTACGAGACTCCTTTATTCAAGGGGAATTACCGATTACGTAAAATTAATAAAGTTTTTTAAACCTACAGTAGAAAAACTTTATGACCCTTTCCTGATGAAAGACTGCGATATTGCAACCGAAAGAATTATTAAAGCTGTAAATTCGAAAGAAAAAATTATGATTCTCGGTGATTATGATGTCGATGGAACCTGCGGTGCTTCAATGTTTTATTTATTTCTTAAACATTTCGGGATTGATGCTTCAGTTTACATACCAGACCGGATTAAAGAAGGATATGGTATTTCGGTTCAGGCAATAGATAAAGCAAAAGAAGACAATACTAACCTGATAGTTTCAATTGATTGCGGAATAACGGCATTCGATAAAGTTGAATATGCCAAAACGTTGAATATAGATTTCATAATTTGCGACCATCACCAGGCACCTGACCATATACCTGCAGCACTGGCAGTTTTGGACCCTCTAAGGCGGGATTGCAGTTATCCTTTCAAATATCTTTGCGGAGCAGGTGTAGCGTTCAAGTTAATTCAGGCAATATGTACCAGATTAAATAAACCGGAATATCCGAATACGCTTCTGGATTTCGTTGCTATTGCAACATCCTCGGATATTGTACCCATTACAGATGAGAACAGAATACTTGTAAATGAAGGATTTAAATTAATAAATGCAAATCCAAGACCTGCAATAAAAACTTTACTTGAAAAAATAGGTCTCAAGAACAATAATATTAATACGACCAACATTGTATATACATTGGCTCCGAGAATAAATGCAGTCGGGCGCCTTGGGGATGCAAAAAGAGCTGTCGAATTATTAACAAGCGACGATGACGGCGCCCTGAATGAACTTGCCCAGATTCTTGATTCTGAAAATTCAAACAGAAGAGAACTTGATAAATCCATAACAGAAGATGCATTTAAATTATTTGAAGAAAAAGTATTGGATAAAAGATGTTGTTCAATTGTATTGCACAACAGGGACTGGCATCCGGGAGTTATAGGAATAGTTGCGGCTAGATTAGTTGAAAAATATAATTTACCTGCAATAGTATTAACAACTGTTAACGGGGTTGCGAAAGGAAGTGCAAGAAGTATCAACGGTTTTAATATATACGAAGCGTTAAAAAAATGTGAGAACAAATTAATTCAGTTCGGAGGACATAACCACGCAGCAGGGCTTGAAATTGCGCTTGAAAACATAGAAGATTTCAAGGAAACTTTTAATGAAATAGCATGCTCGGAACTCAAAAGCAGTGAACTCATTCCCGAAATTGAAATTGACATTGAAGTTGAATTAGACGAAATTACAAATTCATTTGTTAATATTTTAGCATTCTTTGAGCCGTATGGTCCCGGCAATGCCATTCCGTTATTCCAGACGAATAATGTGCAGATTGTCGGAACTGTCCGGAAAGCAAAGAGTGATACGCATATATTTAAAGTCCGTGATTCGGCAAGCAATAAAATGTTTGAAGCTGTGTTTTTCACATCGAAGGATTTCGAAAATAAAATTAACCCGGGTGAATTTTGTGATATATGTTACTCAATAGACAAAAATAAGTGGAACGGACGGGAATCTATAAAACTTCGTATAAGAGATATGCATTTTATCACTCAAAATTCTTAATATTTAAATAAATTTTAATCATTATGTCTGGACATTCAAAGTGGGCTACAATTAAAAGAAAAAAAGCCTCAACTGATGCCGCGCGAGGTAAAGTTTTCACAAAAATAATAAAAGAAATTTCAATATCTGCCCGCGATGGCGGCGGAAATCCCGATGCCAATCCCAGATTGAGACTCGCCATTCAGATTGCCAAGAACGCCAATATGCCTCAGGATAATATTACAAGGGCAATTAAAAAAGGTACCGGTGAACTTGAAGGTGTCAGCTACGAGGAAATCACTTATGAGGCTTATGCCCCGCATGGAATAGCCGTGATGATTGAATGCGTTACGGACAACCGCAACAGAACTGTTGCGGAACTCAGGCATATGATTGCAAAACAAAACGGAAACCTCGGTGAATCGGGTTCGGTTGCATGGATGTTCGAACGCAAAGGCGTAGTTACAGTGAGTAAAGAAAATCATACCGAAGATGATGTTATGGAAATTATTCTCGATGCAGGCGCCGATGATCTGAAGACAGAAGAAGAATATTTCGAAGTAATAAGTAATGTGGAAAATTTTGAAAAAGTCCGCAAAGCAATAGAAGCTAAAAAATTTAAAATAGAACATGCCGCGCTTCAGTTTGTTGCAAAGGATTTAATAGAACTTGACGAAAAAAATGCGGCGGATGTAATGAGATTCTTAGAAGTAGTGGAAGAACATGATGATGTTCAAAATCTTTATTCAAACGCTGATTTATAATAACTGATTTTATTGATTAGACTGATTTCACTGATTTTTATTACGTTCCCAGGTCTTGAAGATTGTGCAAAATAAACCGTAGCCGCAGTCTTCAGACTGCGAAAAAAAGAATAAATCGTACAATAATTTTTCAATAATGAAAATCATCGGTGTAGATCCCGGTTCCGTAATAACAGGAATAGGAATAATCGAATGCAAAAATGACAGGCTGAAATTATTACATTATGATGCACTGGTTCTCAACAGTAAACTTCCATTAACAAATCGTTTAAAAATCATTTACGACAGATGCCTCGAAAAAATCAAAAAATTTAATCCTGATGAATTTTCTATCGAGACAGCATATTTCGGGAAAAATATTCAGTCGACACTCAAATTAGGTCAGGCACGCGGTGTCGCAATTATTGCGGCGTTGAATTCAAATCTGAATGTAAGTGAATATTCACCGAGAGAAGTTAAAAAGTCCGTTACGGGTAACGGGGCATCATCAAAAGAACAGGTGAAGTATATGGTAAAATCCATTTTATCTATTAATCACGAGCCGAAATATATGGACTCATCCGATGCACTTGCAATTGCATTGTGCCATTATTATTCACTACAAAATAAAATTAATAAATCTTATAATAAAAAATATTCCTGGAAGGATTATGTGGAAAAAAATCCCGGGAGAATTTTGAAATAAATTTTAAATTTTCTGCTTTCCCCTCTCTTTGTAGGAACGGGGATCGGCTCATTACCGGTTGAAGGGATTTGTCATTCCCGCGAACGCGGGAATCCAGGAAATTTTATGAGTTAGAATAAATTAATAATTTTGTTTTATTCTGTTTAGGAACAATTTCTTACAGAAGTAATGTTGAAATTTGAAATTAATATTTTTCTTAAAAAAAGTTTAATATGATTACCTCATTAAAAGGAACACTGATATTTAAAGGAAATAATTTTATTGCGCTCGATGTGCACGGCGTCGGATTTGAAATTTATGTGTCAAGAAAAGTAATCGATAACCTTCCTGCAGCCGGGAGCGAATTTTCGGTTTTGACGTATCTGGATGTAAGAGAAAATTCATTAATGCTTTATGGTTTCTTTGATGAAAGGGAACGGGAAATTTTTAAATTGCTTGGAACTGTAAACGGAATTAGTTCTAAATCGGCTCATACAATTTTATCATATGCCGGATTTGAAGATATTGTCGGATTAATTACGAACAGAAATGCGCTAAGCGGATTAAAGATTCCCGGAATCGGAACGAAAAAAATCGAACTCATTTCGGTAGCGCTCAAAGATAAAATTTTTAAATTATCTGATAGTTTTGCAGGAAGAGAAGGTGAAGCAGTGGGCGGGACTGTTGCTTATTCAAAAGAGCAATCGAGGCTCGATGCTCTGAATGCATTAATTAATCTGGGGTATATTAGAAGCGAGGCTGAAAGAATTATAAGAGAAGTTTTGAAACAACATACTGAACAGGAATTGACTACTTCTGAGCTTATAAAGAAATCACTGGAATATATTTCGTGAAAATATCAAAAATTATTATGAACAACAATTTTGACGAAATCTGGAAAGAAATACGATTAATATTAAAATCACATCCGTGGCATGGAGTTTCTATTGGTAAAAATTATCCTTCGGTTGTCACAACTTACATAGAAATTGTCCCAACCGACACATTGAAATATGAACTCGATAAGCAAAGCGGATATTTGAAAATTGACCGTCCGCAATTATTCTCCAATGTTTGCCCTACACCTTATGGCTTTATTCCGCAGACTTATTGCGGCGATAAAGTTGCTGAACTATGCCGCGAAAAAACCGGAAGAGCAAATATTAAAGGGGATTCTGACCCGCTTGATATTTGTGTTTTGACGGAAAAAGTAATAACTCACAACGATATTTTGGTTTCCGCTTCACCGATTGGCGGATTAAGAATGATAGACGGTGATGAAGCGGATGATAAAATTATTGCCGTTATGCACAAAGACAGTATTTTCGGAGAGTGGAAGGATATTTCTGATTGCCCGAAATCTTTAATAGACAGGATTAAACATTATTTCCTGACATATAAGGAAGCCCCGGGGGCATCTGCACGCATTTGCGAAATCACACACGTTTACGGCAGGGAAGAAGCGTATGATGTGATTAACCGCAGCAACAAAGATTATCTGGATAAATACAAAGACCTGAGTGAATTGTTAGAGAATAAATAATTATTATTTAATTTCCCCAAAATCAGATAAGTATTTTTTTTCAATCTTGAAAAATGATTCTTTGTTTGTTACATTTACTTTACTGAATGCCCTCTATTCAAATAAATATTTGTATCTTTATGAGAGCCGAATCAAAATAGTAAATCTTATGTTTTCTTGTTTTTGTATTAAAGGGTTTTTTGTCGGTGATTTTAAAAATAAGGAATAACATTATGAAAAAAGTGATACAATATTCCACAATGAAAATTGTTTATACATCAATATTAATATACCTGATGTTATTTAATATTGAAAATTGCTATTCTCAATGGGAAAAATCTAATGGTCCTTATGGAGGAAATATTTGTTGTCTTGCACTAAGCGGGACAAATTTAATTGCCGGAACGTACAGCGGAGTATTTCTCAGTACAAATAATGGTGCAAACTGGAATAATATTGGATTGTTAAACAGAAAGGTGTATTCTTTAACTTTTTCCGGATTAAATATTTTTGCGGGGACCAGCGGCGGCAGCGGAATATATTTTAGTTCGAATTTTGGTTTGAATTGGATGCAGGTTAATAATGGTTTAACGAATCTTGAAATTAATGCGCTCGCAGTCTCAGGAACCAATCTTTTCGCCGGAACAGGCGGCGGCGGAGTTTTTTTAAGCACAAATAGCGGTGTAAGCTGGAATTCCGTTAACAATGGATTGACTGATCAATATATTTCAGAATTGCTGATATCAGGAACAAGACTTGTTGCCGGGACACTAAACGGGGTTTTTTTAAGTACAAATAATGGTACAAACTGGACTTCATTAAATAGTTCTGTATTTAGAAATATTAATATTAGTTCACTTGCTTTTCTGGGAACGAATTTATTTGCCGGAGCATATGGCTATGGTGTATTTTTAAATGCTAATTGTGACACGAACTGGATTCGCATAAATACATTGGCGAACTCGTGGGTATATACACTCGGTACGAACGGGACTAATATTTATGCAGGCACTAACGGAGGAGTTTACAGAAGTACAAATAACGGAACTGACTTTTCACCTGTTAACAACGGATTAGAGAATTTATCTGTAATTGCAATACTGGCGACAGGGACTAACGTTTATGCGGGAACATATGATGGAATATTTTATAGCTCAAACAATGGAGAAAACTGGTCAGGAATAAATTATGGATTAAATGTTCATAATATATGTGCTATGGTGAGTTCAGGGACATATCTTTTTGCCGGTACTTATGAGTCAGGTATTTATTCGGGTTCAAATTACGGAGCAAACTGGATAAAGGCGAATAACGGTATAACATATCCCCGGATAAGAGCATTAGGATTATCAGGTACAAACATAATTGCAGGCACCGTTGACGGAGGAGTGTTATTAAGCTCTAATAATGGAAATAACTGGGTTCCAATTAATAACGGTTTAATGAATATGATTGTTAATTCACTTGCAGTATCCGGAACAAATATATATGCTGGAACATATCTTCGAATTTATCGAACAACAAATAATGGAGCGAATTGGAGCGAAATTGGACCCGTTAGAAGTATTTATTCACTTGCAGTATCAGGAACAAATTTGTTTGCAGGAACGGACAATGGAGTGTATCTGACAACAAATAACGGTACGAACTGGGTTATAACAGGGGTTACAAATCATTACATAAATGCTTTATCGATTTCAGGTGCTACTATTTATGTGGGAACTGACAGTAATGGAGTATTCATAAGTACTAACAACGGAACAAACTGGATTCAAAGCACATTGTCAAATAGAAAAATTTATTCGCTTTATTCAACTGATGTAAATGTAATTGCCGGTACTGATAACGGAGTTTACGTATCAAAAAATAGCGGTGTAACCTGGAGCGAAAAAAATCAGGGATTTCTTTCAAATCCTGTTGTCCGAACACTTGTATCTGCAAATAATTATATTTATGCAGGTACTGACGGCCAGTCCGTCTGGAAGCGGTTAATTTCTGATATTATATTAATAAGGAATATTAATTCCGAAATACCGGATAATAATTATTTGTTTCAAAATTACCCGAACCCGTTTAATCCGTCAACGATAATAAGATATGCAATTAAAGAATCAAAATTTGTTAATATAAAAGTATATGATATACTCGGAAAAGAAATTGCTACCCTTGTAAACGAAAAATTATCTGCAGGAACTTATGAAGTCACATTTGATGCATCGGCGTATTCAAGCGGAGTATATTTTTATATATTAAAATCCGGGGAATATTCAGAAACTAAGAAAATGATTTTGATGAAATGATTTTCATAAAAACGAGTAAATAAAAAAGCCATTCCGATATTCCGGAATGGCTTTTTATTTTGGATATCAAAATCATTTCTTTTTAGCTGAAAAAATTAGTTATTCTTAAATCCATTTACTTCAGCGACAACATCATAACATTGTTTAATATGCATATGAGTTATAATTTTCATTGAACCGTAACTTATTCCTGCTGAAATCAGAGTTCCGATTAATGGTATATATTTTACAATTTGTTCGCTGGCAATCTTTATTCCCATTCTTTTCAATATAGATATTAAAATATCTTTAGTTATTGCTCTACCAATTAATTCTGCCCCTGCTCTTTTAATAGCATTAAGCACTAACAATTTAGCCTGTTCATCAAGCTCATCTATTTGTTCTTGTGATAAATTAAATCTTTTACTTATTTTAGGGAGAACTCTTAATAATATGGCTACATCAGCACCTATATCTATTCCGGGTAACGGGATTGCACCTCCACCGGCGGATAATAACGAAGCTTTAGTACTTAATTTCTTACATTCTTTCTTAATTAATTCCGCCTCTTTCTTTTCCATAAGTATATTTACATTAATTTTATATCTCTCATTCCCAATCTCTGATCGGGAATGAGAAAATAATATTATTTATTTCTTATCATCTACAACTTCGTAATCGGCGTTTTCAACTTTTCCGTCGTCTTTCTTTTGTTCTTCTGCTCCCGGCTGCTGACCGCCCGCAAAGCCCTGTCCTTCTGCTCCGGGTGCGCCCTGAGTTTTAGCCTGTGAATACATCTGAGTGGATGCTTCGTTCCATGCTGCGGTATATTGGTCCATTGCAGATTTTATTTCCGCAGTGTTTGTACCCTTTGCAGCTTCTTTCAATCTGTCTATAGCCGCCTGTATCTTTGATTTCAAAGCACCGTCCAGTTTCGATTCAAATTCTTTCAACTGGCTTTCACCCTGAAATATCATTGAATCTGCCTGATTCTTAACATCTATTTCTTCTTTCTTTCGTTTATCTTCCGCTTCATGTTCTTTTGCATCCTTTTTCATTTTTTCAATTTCCTGTTCAGTCAATCCGGATGAATGCGTTATCTTAATATCCTGCTGTTTGTTCGTTCCAAGGTCCTTTGCTGCAACATTTAAAATTCCGTTTGCATCAATATCGAATGTGACTTCGATTTGAGGAGTACCTCTGTGAGCAGGCGGAATTCCGTCGAGATGAAATCTTCCGAGTGTCCTGTTATCCATTGCCATTGGTCTCTCACCCTGCAATACGTGTATTTCTACTGAAGGCTGATTATCAGACGCAGTAGAGAAAATCTGCGATTTGCGTGTTGGTATGGTTGTGTTTGCTTCAATTAATTTTGTCATAACACCGCCGAGTGTTTCGATTCCAAGTGATAATGGTGTTACGTCGAGTAACAAGACATCGTTTACATCACCCGTTAACACGCCGCCCTGAATTGCAGCACCTATAGCTACGACTTCGTCAGGATTTACACCCTTATGAGGTTCTTTATTAAAAAGCTTTTTAACTGTTTCCTGAACAACCGGAATTCTTGTTGAACCGCCAACGAGAATTACTTCGTCGATATCACTTAATTTATAACCTGAATCATTAAGAGCTTTTTTGCAGGGTTCTTCTGTTCTTGCAATCAAATCACTTATGAGTGATTCAAACTTAGCTCTTGTAATCGTTTCGAGTAAAAACTTCGGTCCGTCTGCTGTTGCAGTAATATAAGGCAAATTAACTTCAGTTTGTGAACTGTTAGATAATGCTTTTTTTGCATTTTCAGCAGCTTCTTTTAATCTTTGCAAAGCCATCGCATCTTTTCTTAAATCTATACCTTCCTTTTTCTGAAATTCATCGGCAAGATAATCAATTAATCTCTGGTCAAAATCATCACCGCCTAAGTGTCCGTCACCGTTCGTTGATTTTACTTCAAAAACACCATCACCAAGTTCGAGTATGGATATATCAAATGTACCGCCGCCTAAATCGTACACGGCAACTTTTTCATTCTTCTTCTTTTTGTCCAAACCGTAAGCTAATGCGGCTGCGGTTGGTTCGTTAATAATTCTCTTAACGTCGAGTCCTGCAATTTTACCGGCATCCTTTGTTGCCTGTCTTTGAGAATCGTTAAAATAAGCGGGTACTGTTATTACAGCTTCTGTAACAGATTGACCGAGATGGTCTTCCGCAGTTTTTTTCATTTTTTGTAAAATCATAGCAGAAATTTCCGGAGGTGAATACACTCTCTTTTGATTTGTGCTTTTGTCATCGATTTCAACTCTTGCTACATCGTTGTCGCCTCTTATAACTTTATATGGCACTTCCGAAATTTCGGTTGCAACTTCATCATATCTTCTCCCCATAAATCTCTTAATTGAAAAAACCGTATTTGTTGGATTTGTTACAGCCTGTCTTTTCGCAGGTTCTCCGACTATCCGTTCACCTGTCTTGGTAAAAGCTACCACTGACGGAGTAGTTCTTCCTCCTTCGGCGTTTTGTATTACAACGGGGTCATTACCTTCCATTACAGCAACACACGAATTTGTAGTGCCTAAATCTATTCCTATAATTTTTCCCATATTTTTAACCTTTCTTTGTAGTAGCTTATTTTGGCTACCTTATATTATGATAACCATTTCGAAACGTTATTTATTCCGGAATGGTATGAATTAATATTTTATTTTTTTTTCTTCCCAATACCTGACCGGTAATGAGAATTAACAGTAGTCTCCTTCCCAATCCCTGATTGGGAAGGAGCTCTGAATATTTATTTCACTTTGATTTCTTTCACAACGGGTTTCGCTTCATCAACCTTCGGTAAAGTTACGTGTAACATACCATCCTTGAATTCGGCTTCAATATTATCGCGTTTTATATCGTCTGATAAATTAAAGCTTCTGCAGAATTCACCATAATAAATTTCGTTCAAAATCAAATTTGCATCATCGGTCTTATTCTTTTGCTGTTTCGTTCCGCTAATCGAAAGTACATTATTTTCAAGATTTATCTTCACATCTTCTTTTGGAATTCCGGGCATTTCCATGTTTATATAGAAATTATCTTTATCTTCAGTGATTCTTGCTCTCGGGGTGAAATTCGATGAATTAACCATTTCATCCCTTAATCCGAAAAACGGATGATTGAATATTGACCTGAATGTGTCATTTAAAAGGTCATTGTCTCTTTTAAATTTTACGATGTTCATAATTTTTCTCCTTATTAATTTTTGTTTTCTGAATTACGCTTATATAATAAGCAATGTCCGTGCCAAAATTTTAGCAAGAACGTAAAGAGGGTATAATTAATTGATAAATAAGAATTTATAACTTATTATGGATTAATGATAACTAATGCGGAATTGATTAAGATGTCAGAGGAGTGACAAGATTGTCCTCAATGGTAGTCTTTGTTCACTTCTGCTGAAATTTTGGTCAATAAAAAATCCGGTTATTAAATGTAATAACCGGATATAGTTTAAATAAGAAAGGGTAAATCTTATTTAAGAACACTTAGAACATTATTTGGTAGTTCAACTTCTCACAGTTAATACAAATATAAGTACTATATAAATAAATGTCAAGAGAAAAATATCTAAAGTGATACTTTACTTAGACTCTCTTAAATAGTATTTTTACGCTACTTAAGTTGATGATTTTTAAGATAGATAGCAGAGAAATATAGAGAATAATCAATATTAAACTGATGAGAATTAATAATGTGCTGTTTGTATCAAGTGATTTTAATACATAATAAACGGCGAAAATTATGATTGTTATAAAAATTATTTTTGTAATTTTTTTCCAGTCATAATTTATTTTATAAATTTTTTGCGAAATATAGTAAACGTGTAAAAACATTACAGAGTAAGTGAGCAGTGTAGCAAGGGCGGCGCCGTTCATTTGAAATTTAGGAATTAAAATAAAATTTAAAATAATATTTAATAAAAATCCTTCAGCGGTAACAATAAAAAGTTTTGAAGTTTTATCCGCATAGAATGGCGCTACATTTAAATTTGCAAAAAGACCGGAAAAAAAATACGCAAGAAGTACCATTGGCACAATACTTAATCCGATTTGATATTTTACGTTCAATATACTATAGCTTCCGAAAGTGATTTTCACGAGCGGTTCGGTGAAAAAAGTAAATATTAAAAATAATAATAATCCCGCGAATACGAAGTAAGTGAAAATATCGGAAATTATTTTTTTGTTATCGGGATTGTCACCAATGCTGAGGAAGTAAGGTGTCCATGAAAATCTGAATGCCGCGATGCAAAGGCTCATGACGGATGCTAATCTGTAATTCGCACTATAAATACCAACTATGCTTTCATCAAAAAAATATTTGAGAAAAAATCTGTCGGAGATGTCAATTAATAAAAGGAACAAACCCATATAAATGAATTTATTTCCGTAGAGTACAAGTTCCTTTGCTCTCTTTAATGAGAAGGCAAAACCGAAAAACTTCCTTGTAATAATAATACCAATAATAAGTGTGACTACCACAGAAATTATATAGCTGTATAAAATGGCTTCAATATTGAGTTTCAGGACAGCAATGAATATTATATTCAGTAAAATATTTACAATTAAGCTTACAAGGTTAATATAAAAATAGGTCTTTGCTTTCAATTCTGCCCTGAGCAATAACAAAGGAAATCTGGATAGGGTATCGAAGAACAATAGTAAACTTAAAATCTGCAAAAGGAATTTTGCTTTTTCTTTATCATCGAATGAAAATACGCTTACAATATTTCCTGCGAATAAATATATCAGAACGGAAAAAATTATGGAAGTTACAGTTATTAAAATTAAAGTGGTGGAATAAATTTCTTTTTTATTTTCGGAATCTTTGGCATCTATGAAAAATTTTATCAGCGATGTTTCCATCCCGTAAACATAAATCAAAATAACGAAAAGCCAGATTGACTGAATAAGGTTGTACAATCCGAGTTCACCGGGAGAAAAGAAATGAGTATATACCGGAAGTAACAAAAATGATAATGACCGGTTTAAAAGAATTCCGACACCATAAATGGCAGTCTGCGAAAATAATTCTTTAACCTGTGATTTTATCATTAATTTTCAGATAGTTATTCCAATTTATTCAAAAATTAAAATATTTACTATGACACATTAAGTGCTTATAAAATGATAATCTCATTAATTTTTTTCAACTGAAAAAACTTCTAAGAGCTACTATGCCAAAAAAAGATATATAAAAAATAAGTTTATAAATTATTTTTCGAGATATTTTATAGCATTTTCCATAACGCTGTCTATTCCCAATTGTAAATCTTTATAATTATTAAGGATGGTTAAATCCGGAGGGGTCCCTCCAATACTATCGAGTGCGATTCCGTTCATAGAAGTAATAAGAGATGCTGAAAAAGAATATATCCAGCCATTCGGCAAAGCTCTATATTGAAATGCCTGGGCGAAACACCCTTCCGTAGTATCTCCAATACATATATTATTTGTACGGTAATTTTTAAATAACCAGACAAAACGGTCGGTTGCACTTGCGGATACACTATTTGTTAATACTACTGTCTTATTTTTAAAATGAGGACATCCCTTCCTTAATTCCAACGTAAAATAATGAAAGGGTTCAAAATCATTATGTTTTGGACCATTCCGAAATGTTTCTTTAAGAAAATCCACATTGTTATTAAAAAAACAAGAAGCGATGTTGTTAGCGTTTTCAAAATATCCGCCGAAATTATTCCTAACATCAATTATTATCCCTTCGGATTTTCTCAAATACTGTATAGCATCGTCTATATTTTTCGACCAATTGACATTTTTCCCTATAAACGTCGATATGTAAATATAACCAAAATTGTGTCCCGGAATTTTTCCGTAAATTATATTATCTTCACCCGTTTTCAAATACACATTTTTTAAATAATTGTTCAGAATTACCTCAATGCTAAAATCGCATTTGTATTTTAAATTTTTCGGGTTGTAATGCCTGGAATTATCTTTATTAGTAAGACATATATGAGAATCCTGTAACGGGCTTAACAACTTTTCAAAGATATTCCAGAGTTCATTTTCGGACATACTGTTGTTCACTTGCGGTCTATAAATTGTATATAAAGAATCCCAGTTAACTTTCATTACATCAAATAAAGCATAATAATTGTTAAAATCTTTCCATAATGTCTCAAAATTATCTTCCGCAGTATTTTTTGGTTCAGGACCTAATAATAAATTTTCACACGAAAAGAAAATAAAAAAAGAAAGCAAAAAACATAAATGGACTAAGTTTTTTTTTATTTTCAAAATTGCCATCCTCCGCCTAATAAAAAATTATTTGAATAAAGTCCCATAAATTGAGTTTTGTGAGTAGAAGCATAATAAAAATTATATGAAATATTTAAACCGATATGTTTTGACAGATTATAAACATAACTTAAATTAGAAAATATTACAAAATCGTTCCAAAGAAATTCGATATCGCCATACTTAGCTGCTTTTAAATGATTCGATTCAACTTCGTAATATAATTGATTCTGTGAAAAATCAGGTCTAGAAACTGTTCTGATAAAAGGAGAACTTAATTGAAAATTAATACTATGTTTATTAACTATATTATAAACTCCGGAAAAAATTAAATTCAAAGAATGCGACCAATACCAGCTGTCTTCTCCGGAAAGTATAAAATAGTTAGGGTCTAAAGTATTTTCATAAGAAACAAAAGATTTTATTCCTGCTCCTAAATTAAGATTTATATTTGAATTCGCATAATCGACATTATATATTTGATGTAATAACGAATAAGAAATACAGCCAGCAAATTGTTCCACCAGATTTTGGTTAAAGGTTGAAAATATTTTTCCAAGGCTTATAAATGTTTCTACATCGTGCGTGAATTTATTATCCCGATATTTATATGATGTATAGGAAGAAAATAATATGCCGCGGAAAATCAACGGAGAGATTCTTTCATCTTTAATATGAAAGTCATTCACTCCTATATTGAGCGTTAAAGTATTATTAAAATTCTCATTGAAAGTAATATTTTGTGCAATAACATCTGCAGTCAGAATAATATATATACACAGATATGACAGGATTTTTTTTGCCAAAATACAATAATTAATATAAAATATTTGGTAAGTACAATTTAAACTTTATTTGACTTTTGTAAAAGCCGAAAAATTTGATATATAGTTATATATAAGTTCTCATAATTAATATCGTTTTATAAGAAATAATACATTCAACATGAAATGTAACTGCAAATTAAATAAATCAGATTAGAAAACACATTTGCAAAACAATATTTTAATGACTTTTCAGGTATGGTTAATAATTTGAATATTAAGAATTATAAAATATTGTTTTTCTTAAACAATTCTATTAATTTCTCATTCACAGCTTTGAAAGAATGATGCCTGACTACCCACTCTCTTGCTTTATAAGAATATTCTTTTAATATTGACGGGTTATCAATAATATTGGAAATATTTTTCTTAAGTGTATGTATGGTACAGTTTATGAACGGATTTTCTTTTAAAAACTTTAAATAGTCATCGGTGAATTCGGTTATAGTGGGTAAACCCATAGAAAAATTTTCAATAGAATTTTTGCCATATCCCGTTCCGCCTTCTTCTCCGCCCACCTGATCTATTGCGAGGTTGCAGGTTTTCTTAATTTCCAGTACCTCTTCACGATTTTTATTTTCAAGAAGGATAAAATCAAATTCTTTTTCTTTTTTTAATTCTTCAATTACTTTCAATATTTTATCTGTGCCTTTGAAAAACCTGTTGGTAGGGGAATGAATAATTTTCACCCTGTCTGTTTCAGGCGATTTAAAATCAAATTGGTCAACGTCAAACGGGAAGAAAAGATAATTAATATTATGATGTAATTGAATATGGTCAAACTCGACAGTGAGATTCAAATCGCTCATTTCTTCGAGCTCCTTAAAGATTCCGCGTGTTCTTAAATCGCTTCCGAAATAACAGCAGACAATTTTCTTACCGCGTTTTTTTAATTCTTTAGCAAACCTTAAATCCCTGAATAAATCCATTCCGCCGTCAAAATGATAAATATCATAGTCATATAATTTATATTCTTCGATGATCTTATTTATCCGGCTTTTATTTTTAAAATCTCTTAAGCTAAAATAATATGATTCAAAAATATTTTTCGGTTCGTAATATTTTACTTCAGTAATTTTATTATCTCTCCAGTTTTTAGCAATTTTGCCAGTGTGAAGCGGAAGTCCAAGGCAGATGTCTTCTTCGAAATTTAATGTATTTTTATAGAGTGTTACAAGTCTTGATTCAATGCCGTTTTGCCGGTGCATATTTACGAAATCCATAGGCATGCCTGCGAAATTTTGAGGGGCGATATGGAGAAGTTTAATCAAGTCTTTAAGTTTGTAAAGTTATTAAGTTTGTCAAGTTTTTCAAGTTCGTCAAGTTTATCAAGTATAAGCTTAAACGCAAAGATCGCAAAGAACGCAAAGAAATAATTCACAAGAACGAAAAAATTATTCACACAAAAAATTCTTTTTGGTGGAAATTTTCTTCGAAGTTCACGACGTTATCCTTTTCATCGCGGAGTTCGAAAATTCTTAAGAGCCCGTCTTTGCAAATAATTAATATATAATCTTCATCAACAAAATATATTTCACCGTTTTTTCGTGCATTGCAGGTTTCTTTTGAAAATATTTCAGATTTTATTATTTTATAATTTTTCCCGTTATAAGAACTAAATGCACAGGGATAAGGAATTGTTAATGCACGTATTAAATTAAATATTTTTTCGATTCCGTTTTCCCAGTTGATTTTTCTCTCTTCATCCGTAACTTTTTTGTTAGCTTTCCGGTGAGCGGATAAATCCTGTTTGACGAAATGTATATCGGTTATCTTGTGCAATATATCTATTATAAAATCGGCAGATTTTTCCGCACATCTTTTATATAATGTGTTCACATCGTCATTTAAATCTATTTCAATTTCGTGTTCGCCTGCAATATCGCCGGAATCTACACCTTCATCAATGTTATGCAAAGTCATTGTAAGATAATTTTCACCGTTCATCAATGACCGTGAAATCGGAGCTCTTCCTCTGTATAAAGGCAATTTGCCGCAATGTAAATTTAATATTCCGTATTTTGGTAAATCGAAAACTTCTTTTTTTATAATTTCCATGAACCCGACGCATACGCCAATGCTATGATTTTCAACAGCAAATTTTATTTCAGAAATTTTATCAACTTTGTGCAGAAAAATATTATTATCACGGCATAATTTTTCAACCGGCTCAAAAAAAGAGCTTTTTAGTTTCTCATATTCATAATTTTTATGAACGCAGACGAATGCCGGAGCATAATTATTTTCAACTAGTCCTTTTAAGCATTCAAGGCTCATTTCGCCGTGTGCTAAATAAAAATAATCCTGAATTACTTTTTTAACCATTTCTTATACCATTTAAATGTATTTATTATGCCATTGTTCAAATTCACTTTTGGAACGTATCCGAGCATGCGAGTAGCTTTTTCAATACTCGGAATTCTTAATTCTACATCCACATAATTTTTAGGGACATAAATTATTTTAGATTTTGTTCTGCAAAGCGAAATTATTTTTTCCGCTAATGAAGAAATTGTCACTGTTCCTTTCGGATTGCCGATATTAAAAATTTGCCCGACAGCATTATCATTTGTTAAACATAAAATAAGGCCATCTATCATATCATCTATGTAACACCAGGAGCGAATCTGGTCACCGTCGCCGTGAATTTCTATATTTTGATTTTTGACAGCGTTTTTTATAAATACCTGAATAGCTCCTTCACCTATCTGCCCGGGACCATAGATATTAAAAGGTCTGATTGTAACGCTCGGATAACCGAACTCTTTATGATAACTATGCACAAGATGCTCGGCAGCAACTTTACTTACGGAATAAGTCCAGCGGGCTTCGCCTACAGGTGCAAAATTTGTATCGGACTGTTCAGTCGACTTATAAGCATAAGCACCGAGAACTTCGCTTGTTGAAAAATTAATAACTCGTTCAAGAATATTGCTGTGTTTCCTTAATGCATTGAGCAGATTAAATGCTCCGAGGATATTAATGCTCATAGTCTTGACCGGATTTTTAATAACCGTATCTACACCCGCTATCGCGGCAAGATGAACTACAATCTGAGGTTTAATATTTTCGCAGATAGTTTTTAGATTCTCAGCATCAAGTACATCGCCATTAATTATTTTAACATGGCTTTCCTTAAAGTTTTTAAATTTCAATGAATCTCTCGAGAAATTATCATAAACAATAATTTCATTTTCACCCGAAAGCAACTCTGCGAGTTTGCTCCCGATAAATCCGCCGCCGCCCGTTAAAAATATCCTTTTATTTTTTATTTTCATTAAATGGTATTTAAAATTTTTCTAAAGTTATGTTTCTATTATAATCAAGAATTTATAATTAGTGCATTATATCATTAATATAATTTCTGATAACTTCAAACAATTAGTATCACTTATGAATATTTCACCTCTCCCCGGCCCTCTCCTCAAGGAGAGGGAGTTATATCAGATAAAATCAATTTAAACGTCTTTCTGAAAAATCCATTTGCCATAAACTTTTTCTTGAATTCGAACAATCCTTCGAGAAGCATATTTCCTATGTTGGATGTGCCTATGTCATATAGCCTGAAACCGTTGTTCTTCGCCCATTCAATGGACTTGTATAATATATAATCGGAGACCCTGTCTTTTTTATAATCTTCATCTGTAGCAAGGTAAAAATTTAAAACTATGTCATCTTTTATTATAAATAAAATACATATGCCCGTGACGGTATTGTTAATTACGGCAGATAAAAGAATAATCCTGTTTGCTAAATTTTTCTTCAGATAAATAAGTTCGTCGAGAGTGTGCGTCGGTTTCACATTTTTTAATTCACGGTTTTTCTTCAGTACATTATAATATTCCGCTAAATTTACGTTATTTATATTTTCAGAAATGAACTGAATTTCTATGTTCTTCGCAGATTTCTGTATGGCTCTTTTCTTCGGGTTAGTAAGTTTTTCAAATTCGAAATCATTTAAGTTTATGATATTCGTTATCGAATGCGAACTGATATTATATCCCTCGAGCAACAGTGCATATTCATATTCTTCATTCGCATTATTCTGATAAATATTAGGTGAATTCCTTATAAAGCATTCCTGAAAATTATTATTTTTCAGATAATCCGTGAACGCATGGATAACCGATTTGTAATCGATTAAATCCATTCTTTCTCTCCACACAATACCGCCGAAACTGACACCATCGCAGGAAATATAAGTTTTTTTACCGTTAATAATTTTTTCACAGCCGTTCAGTATTGCTATTACTTTGTTCCTCTCTTTGAACATTACGTGATGCCAGTCCAGTCCTTTGTTAAAGGCATCGTTATAGGATATGAACTTATAATCATAAAACATATTATAATCCCAGTTAAGGAAATCATTCCATTCTTTATTTTGAGTAATATCGGTTTTTATAATATCCATAATCTAATTTTGATAAAGTTCATAGCCCCACGTTTTTTTAATTAATTTAAAAGCCGGCGGAATAAAATTCTTTGAATCTTCATAATCGGTTCTGTTTATATTATCTTTTTCAACAATGATATTGAATTCCCCGGTTTTCAGTTTTTCGAGCCTGTCAAGAATATCTTTATTACCGATTTTAGTATCGAGAAGTTCAAAATCGTAATCAACATTTTTCCATCCAAGATTCAATCCTTTAAAATAAAAACTAAACTGCGGATTTGCCCTGTAATTCGTCCCAACATAAACAATTTTTTTCCTGTTACTCTCCCCGATAGATTGTTTAACCGGAGTCAATTTATACCCATTTTCCCAGACAGGAGTGTTAAACAGATAATAAGTATTTAAACTTATGAAAAACAAAATAATAAAAATATAATAAAATTTACCGATATCGTTTTTCTTTGCAAGAAAAACAGAAACGAAATAAACCAATAACAGTGATACAATTACGACCGGTATTAATATGTTCAGTTTTTCCAATCCTTCCTGTCTGAGCTTCATATCATTTCTGATGAAAAATGAAATATACCAGAGTATATTGAGAAAAGTTAAAATCAAAACAAATAATTTTTCTTTATATGAGGTTTTATTTATTCCGGAAAGATATTCGCCGATAATCAGACTTCCCGGAACCAAAATTAAAAGAACATATACTTCGAGTTTTGTTTTAAAAAGCGTGATAATAAAAAATCCCGTAAGAAACCAGATAAGCAGAAAAACTTTTTGCCAGGTCAGTGATTTATAATCGATTAAATATTTAACAACACCCCAGAATGCAAGAATGCTATAAGGTATAATGGACAATAGATAATTTACGTGATAAAGAAAACCGGAATTTTTTGTATTATGTTCAACGCCCGTGAAAGCTCTTTCGATAATATGATAATTTAAAAAATAATTAAAAAATTCGTTGCCGTAATTCAGAATCATATATAAATGCCAGGGCAAAGCGATGAGGATGCCGACAAATGTAAAGATTATAATTTCAGATATGTGAAGATTTATTTTTTTCCTCATTAGCAGGTAAAGAAAAAATAAAATCATTGGAATGAAAAAACCTACTAAGATTTTCACCATCAGGCACAATCCGAAGACAACACCTCCAAGAATGATATAAGATAATTTTCTTTTCTCAATAAAAAGGAAAAAAATATAGAATGACAACAAAATCAGGAAAGTATAAGGAATATCGAACTGAAATCTTTTTGAAAACACAGAATATATTATACTGCTGCTGAAAAATATTGCCGCAATTATGCCTGCAAGAGGGTTGCAAATTTTTTCTCCGAGCCGCGTCAATAAATAAATACAAAACAGACTTAATATAAACGGAATTAATTTAAGAGATACCGAATTCATCCCAGTGATTTGAGATACAAAATAGCCCGTCCAGATTAATAAAGGAGGATGGGAGGCAGAATAAAAACCCTGAACGGAATGCGAGCTCTGATTCAGGAAATCACCGTTATCATGAATCGAGAGCACACGTGTTGCATACATACCTTCATCCCACGGCTGAATATCATCCGAAAATACAGATGGTAATTTTACAACACATAAAAAAACAATGAGAATAAAAAAAATAAATTTAAATTTTTTCTCATTGTTTAAAAAAGTTAATAACTTTTCAATCATATTCGAAGAATCTTATTCTAAAAATTGAATCCCAAAGAAAATGTACTGCTGGTTCCGAATGTATCGGAATAGGGAACAAAAGCATAATCCAGGTTCAGAGCTTTATATTTTAAACCAACACCGCTCGTGAAACCTTTATTGTCATATTGTGTCTGATAACCCAATCTTAAAAATATAAAATCCTTATATCCGACTTCTCCGCCTGTATTTAAATGAAGAAGACCGCCATCGAGAACTTTATATCCGTCTGCGGCAAGAATAAAATTGAAATTATTTTGTTTGAATCCGTATGAACCGCCGAAACGCACCGACGTAGGAAGTTTGGTGCTGACATTTCTCAATTCGTTTACGGAGCCTAAATTTGCGAGAACAAATGATACACTGAAATTATCCTTATTGTAATTTGTTCCGATATCGAATCCCACGCCGGAAGCTTCATCGACGAAGATTTTTTCATAAATCAATTTTGACGTTAAGCCTAAGGTTACATTTTTATAAATTTCATAGCAAAGAGATAAGCCGAGGGAAAGATTTTGAGAATCGAAATAATCCTGTACATCTCCCGGGGCAGTCCTGACCTCTATTCCTTCCACTCCCGTTTTTATAAGACCGAACCCGAGTCCGAATTTATTTATTTTTACTTTTGCACCAACAAAACTCGTTTTCATATCGAGCATGGAAGTATTATACATAAGAGTAACGTTATTTTTATCACCGGCATTAAGCCTTGCAGGATTATAAATAACAGCAGTTCCGTCATCGGCTAAAGAAGAGAATGCATCACCCATAGCAATTGCTCTCGCGCCTATTCCCAATTTCAAAAATGCCAATCCTGTATTTCCCGGTCCGTCATTTTGTCCGAAAACAAATGCGGGAATAATTATAAGAAACGTCAGAACTATAAATATTTTTTTCATTATAAAAAATTAAATCTTGGTAAACTAATAATAATTTATTTAAATTTAAACCCGATACTTATATTATGAATTCCATCATGAGTAAAAGGCTCATACTGGAATGAATAGTCGATACCGAGTAAAGTATTTTTTGTAAATGTTTTATAAAATCCTATTCCTAATCCGGGTTTAATATTTCCCATTAAATCATCCGCCGAAAAATCTATTCTGTCAACACCGCCTCTTAATATAAACTGTTCTGTTAATTTATACTCTGCTCCTATTTTGAAAGTATATTCAATTTTTCTATCACTTTGTGTAACGTTACCGAGCGAATCAGTCGTCTCAAATCGCGGATTACTGATGGTTTCAAATTCCAGTGATACGGAACCTCTTTTATTTGGTAATTCATAAGTTCCGCCCAGGTCTATAAGGGTTGGGAATTTATCTGTTGTTGTAGTACCCGAAGTACCGTAAACAGGTGAAGAATCCCATTTGTATTTTGCGGAAATGTCTCTGACAGCAAATCCCAAACTCAGATTCGGCATTACTCTGTAAATCGAACCGATATCGAATGCAACTGTACTTGATTTCACACCATCATAAAGTTTAGAATAATATAATTTAAAACCTACACCAACGCTAAAATCCTTATCGAGTAAAAATCCCGTTCCTAAATAAAACTGGTTTTCAAAAGTGTTAAGCATTCCTGTTTGTCGGGTATCGTTATCCCTTCCATCGATATTCCCAACTCCTGCATTAATCCATGAAAGCGAAATTCCTGCGCCCTGATCGGCTTTATTCGGCAAGTTGAATTTCTTTGAAAATCCAACGTAATTCAAACTCCTGTCTAAAGTTAAAAAAGTATATCCTAAGTTAAGGTATCCCTGGTCCTGGAAGCAGGATAATGCAGGATTGTAATAACCCGATACATCACCGTAGATGTCGGACACAAGTGCATTTCCCATAGAAAGTCCTCTTGCCCCAAATCCCATCCTGGCAAAGCTTCCCGCGTAGCTTCCTTCCTGTGCATTTACATTTGTCGCCGCGATGTTCAGCATCGCAATCAAAAGGAATATCTTTATGACAAACTTTTTATTCATAAAATTTTTACAATTATATTTTAAGCTAATATTACTATTTAGGTTATTAAATTTACTATTCAAAAACATAATACAAAAATTAATCAACAATATTTAAATGATTTTACAAAATTAATAATTTTATCATCATTAAAACCTCACTCCCATCTCCTTTCCTGACAGAAATTGTCTCAAATTAACCTTCGAAATTTTCTGGATTCCAGCTTTCGCTGGAATGACAAAGCTTTCTTGTTTTTTTGAGACACCCTCTGATAGGAGAGGGGGGAACTGTACAAAATTATTTTTTAGCTCTTACTTTAACATTTAACATTTAAAATTGCTTTATTGCAGTACGAGTATTTTTCCCCAAACCGGTGTATCGCTGTCAATTTCAACTCTGTAAAAATAAACTCCGTTTGCAACCTGGTTACCATTGTTATTTTTTCCGTCCCACAATGTAAATAATTCTTCAGGATTATTTCTGATTGCATTTTGAATTAATGTTCTCACGGGATTCATTCCGAAGTCAAATATTTTTATTGTAATTTTCGCCGAAGCTTTTCCTGTTTTATAATAAATTCTTGTGACTTCATTATTCGGAGAAAAAGGATTCGGAGCAGAATAAGTTTTTAATTTTGAATTTAAATCAATAACCTGAATCGCTCTGAATATTTTCCATTTGTTAGCCCACGCTTGTCCGTTTTCAACCGTACGAATAAGACCGTCATCCGTGCCGAAATAAATTGTATCATTTTGAAATCCGCCCGAATAAAAATTGTTTGTTCTCAACTGGTCTTTCGTTGTTTCATCATAAATCAATCCCGGCTTCGACCAGTCGAATGCCGGAAACATTGCCCGCCACAGCCCTGAGCTGGTTTCGGCATAAACAATTGAATCTTTAGAACTGATATTGAACGGAGCTTCATCCGCAAGAGTGTAAGCCCAGCTCAATCCGCCATTAGATGAATAAGATACTGCGTTCACTTCATGCGGATCATCTGCTTTTTTAGTCGCAGCCCATATTATTTCTTTACCGTTATATCTTTGAATATTAAAATTAACCACGAAGTCTCCCGAAACTCTGTTGGTTCCCGAACCCGAATTCTGATAATTAAATTTGCGCCAGCTTAAACCCCAGTCTGTAGAGCGATTGATTCCATTTGCAGACCCAACAAATAACACGGAGTCGTTTAAAGCTTCAATTGAAAAAGTTCTTTGGTTGAAATTCGTATTTACATTCAGATTAAAGGTATAACCGGAATCACTAACTATAATGCTGTCGAGATCATCGGGTGGTAATACAACTCTCTGCCACGTGTTTCCGTAATCAGTTGATTTCCTTGCTCCTCCTGCGAATGAACTCAGCCAGATTGTATAATTATTCAAATCATCTTTTGTCCGGGTTATTGCAATATCGTAAGTCAGGTTCTCCTGTGGCACCACAACAGGTAAAGCATGAATCAGGTTTTTCCCGTAAACAATAATAGTATCATATCTTCCGTCCATCGGTTGCGGAAATGAACTCCAGGTTGTTCCGCGGTCAGTTGAAACTTTTATACCCGTACCGACAGGAATGCTTTCTCCGCTTATTTCCTGGCTTGTTGCGGTTGCGACAATAACTAAATTATTATTAACTGCAAATCCTGCAATGTCCTCTTTTCCAAACGGGTCGAGTCCATAATAACTGTCAAATGTTACAAAATGGTCTCTTGTTCTCATTATTCCGCTTCCGGTTGCAAACCAAACGGTATCACCGACAGGGAAAATATCAGTTATAAAATTACTTGCAGGGTATTTTGAATTAACAGGATTTACGATGATTTTTATGTTGTCCTTTTGCAGGTAATTATTTTTATAAGTTTTAAACGGAATGCCTGATAACTTGTAATGCTTGTAATTTACAACATACTGCGGATATGCAATATTTGCAATAAAAATTAAAATTAATATTAACCTGAGTTTTGACATTTGTTTTCTTTAATTGTAATTATCTTTAAAATTTTATTTCTTAACCGGCGGAATAACGTTAATGCTGTCTACGACCGGCAGACTCAAAGCATTAGAATTATCTTCAGCCTGGTAAACGAATTTAAAATAACCAAAAGTAGTTTGAGTTGACGGAATTTGTATTGTTAATGAAAATCTACCGTCTCCTGCAACTGAATCTCCGTGAACAAGAATGTTACCGTCATCATACATCGTAAATGGATTATTCGGATTCGGTGTTCCGTCCGGTCTGTATGATTTAAAGAAAACATTTTTTATATCACAATACCCGTTCGAATCAGCAGCAAAAATTGATAACGTAGCTATATTAATCCCCATTGATGGTACTAAAATGCTGTCAGGCGAATATAATGCCGAAAGCACAGGCGGCTGGTTGTTGGTAATAACAACCGGAACTGCACTATTTATCTGATTGCTGTTCAATCCCGCAACATTTTGTGCTATGTATTGAATCGAATAACTTCCAACGAGCAGGCATGGAATATTTGTAACGTTCACCGTGCAGGAATATCTTCCGTCCCCTGCGGTTGAATCCGAAGCAACTCCGTCATCATGCATGGAAAATGTAGCGACTAAAAGATTACCCGGAGAATAAATTTTGCAAGTAACACTTTGTATCGCACCTCCTCCGTTTTCATCTACAAAAACAGATGTATTGAAAGATATTACCGGCGCGTTAGAAACCGTAAATACGGTATCTTTTGACCTGTATGGATTTGAAATTAACGGAGATTTATACGACGGGTCAATAATGCTGTCATTTTTTTTTTCACAAGAGGAGATAATAATACTTAGCATTATAAAAACTGCTAAACCCGAAAAAATATATTTGGTTTTCAGAATACTTATATTTATAAATTAATAAAAATATATCTGTTATTTCAAATTACTAAATTATAATAAGCCGTATTATCGAAGAAATTCCGGCCTACAATTAAAACAAAATAAACTATTAATTTAGCTAAGTTAGAAAATAAATTGTAAAAATGAAGTATAAAAAGGGCTTATATTGGGTTATTTTAATTTAATTCAATTTAATAGTAATATGCAAATGAGTCAAGGTAAATTAATATTTTGCATTTACTAAAAATATATTAATTGGTAATTTATTTTTTATCAAATTTAAAATTATGCTTAAAAAGACTCTCGTACAATTGCTGATTGATGCTTACAGGAAATATGATTTGCAATCCGATTTCATTTTCACAAAAAAAAATGATAAATACGAGGGAATTAACAGGACTAACCTGCTTAACGAAATTTTTAAGATGAAAAGTTTCTTCGCTAAGTTGAAAATTAAAGCAGGAGATAAAATTGCGATTATTTCCGAGAACAGGGTTGAATGGGTTGTTACTGATATGGCTTGCATAATTTCAGGTGTAATAAATATTCCGCTTTATACTTCATTAAGCAAGGAATCAGTAAAATATATTTTAAAAGATACGGGAACAGTCGCGTGTTTCGTTTCCAATGACCATCAATTCGGTAAAATGATGACTATTAAAGACGAATTGCCGGATTTAAAATATTTAATTTGTTTTAACGACATTCAGCATAAGTTTTTTGATAATAATATTCTGATGTTTTCAGAAATCAGCAAAAAAGAAAACAATAAAAGCATAAGTGAGTTAATTGACGAACTTGAGATATGTTCGGAGAAAATAAAAGAAGAAGATGTTTTGACTTTAATTTACACATCCGGCACAACAGGCATTCCGAAAGGTGTGATGCTTACGCAGAAAAATATTTATTCGAATGTTATTTCCTGTACAAAAACGCTTCCAATAAACGAGCAGGATGGTTTTTTATCTTACCTGCCTTATTCACATATTTTTGAAAGAACGGCAGGATATTATCTGGCATTTTTTACGGGTGCAAAAATTTTTTATGCGCAGAGCATAGATACCATAGGAGTTCAAATGCCCGAAGTGAAGCCGACGATGGTAATAACAGTTCCTCGTTTACTCGATAAAATGTATAACAGGTTAATGAAAAATGCCGATGAGATGCCACACGGTTATAAAAAGAGATTGCTCCTTTATGGAATTTTCTTCGCGAAAGCAAATCCGGATAAAAAAAATTCTGTCCGTCGGAAACTTCTCGATAAACTTGTTTACGCAAAAATCAGGGAGAGAACGGGTGGACGTCTGAGATTTTTTGTTTCGGGCGGAGGAGCGTTAAATAAAAGCATCGGTGAATTTTTTGATGCAATCGGAATTATGACTTTGGAAGGTTACGGAATGACTGAAACATCACCTGTGATTTCCGTTAATCTTCCCGAATTTAATAAATTCGGTTCGGTAGGCAAACCGCTTATCGGAAACGAAGTGAAAATTGATGATGACGGCGAAATTCTTGTAAAAGGCGACCTTGTTATGAAAGGATATTACAAAGACGAAGAAGAAACCCGAAGAACAATTGTTGACGGCTGGCTTCACACGGGTGACTTGGGTGAATGGATTGGAAAAAATCAATTCAGAATCACTGACAGAAAAAAATCTTTGTTTAAATCTTCGGGAGGAAAATATGTTGCGCCGACTCACATAGAAGATATCATTTTGCAGGTACCTTATGTTGACCAGATACTTGTAGTTGGAAATGAAAAAATGTACGTGACTGCATTAATTGTTGCCGATTTAACGGAGCTGAGATATGTGGCGCAAAAAATCGGAATTGAAATAACAAACGATAAAGAATTAATTACAAATGATAAACTGCTGAAAAAAATCGAAGAAGATATAAACGAGGCGCAGAAAAATCTTTCTTCATTCGAAAAAATCAGAAAATTCACACTTCTCGAAAAATCATTCTCAATCGAGGACGGCGAACTCACTCCAACGATGAAAATCAAACGCAAATTCGTTGAAGAGAAATACAAACAAGTAATTGATAAGATGTATCATAAAGTGTGAGTATGCAGTATCAAGCATTCAGTAAAACATTTGTCATTCCCGCGAAAGCGGAATCCCACTATATTGTCATTCCCGCGAAAGCGGGAATCCAGACGAAATACAAGTTTTTTAACCTTATTTCAACATGCCCGCTCCTTGTTCCCAAAGTCCTCTTTGGGAACACTTCTGTTATTTTTGTTACAAAAAAAATATTTTTTTTGTATCGATTTTGTACCGGTTTTGTTCGGAAATGTTCGGTTTTATACTTGTTTTAGAATAATAACACACAGATTACACAGATTGAGATGGATTTTCACAGATATTTTTAAATGTTAAGTGCCAAAACTTAAAATCCATAAATTTGATAATGATTTAATATGAATTTGTAAGTTTAAATATGATAAAATTAAAATCGTACCATTTTTGAACCACTTTTATCACACTTTCGTATCACTTTTTACCTGAGCATAGAACACAGATGGCACGGATTTAAAAAGAATATCACTTTCATTTTAAGAAATCGAAATCCGACTATTCAAAAAAACGTACGGATTTTGTACGGGTTTTATACGGATTTTGAATTGAAATAACAGCAATTTAGATATTTTGAACGATACGGAGCATTTCACAAAAACACAAAGAAATTTCACAGAGATTCACTGAGAAAAGCACAGAGATTCACAGAGAAAAGCAATCCACTATTTCGCTATTTTGCCCGATTTTTGTCATTCCAGAAAGCTCTTAGCTGGAATCACCATTTAAAACGCATATGTCAAAGAACACTAAATCCCGGCATCCCGGAATGTTTAAGATGCACATCACCTTAATATATATAGCCATAGCAATATAAGGTATAAATATTAAAATGTCAAGTGAAATTTTAATAATTATTATTATTTATTCATTTAATAAAATAATAAGTTTTTGATTCTTTCAATTAGGGAGAAAAAGACATATCGAAACACCGAGAGGATGCATTTCGATTTAATAACGTAATTCAAGATTAATGTCCGTTCCCAAAGAGGACTTTAGGAACGAGGGAAAATTCCTTCGAAAGGGGGATTATGTTAACTGATTAATCTTATTTGCCTTTTGAATTTGCAGTATTTTTATTAACATTGTAAAAACTAACGAAAATAATGATAGAGAATTACATTCCTGTTATATTAATACTTGCTTTTGCGGTGATTTTTGCAGTTGTGGCGATAAAAGCATCGAGATTTTTCGGTCCGAGAAATCCAAATAAAGAAAAATTATCCACTTACGAAAGCGGTATGGAACCGGTCGGAAACGCAAGAGAAAAATTTTCCGTAAAATATTATATGGTTGCGGTCAGTTTCATCGTTTTTGATATCGAAGTTGTATTTCTCTATCCGTGGGCAGTCTCATTTGTGAACTTTCAAAAACCTGAAATGGTTTATGCATTATGGGTGGCATTAATATTCATTGTCATACTTATTTTAGGTTTGGTGTACGAATATAAGAAAGGAGTTCTAAAATGGGATTAAATGAATCTCTCGAAAAAGAAGGTTTCTTCACCACGAAATTAAACGAACTTGTAGAATATTCCCGCAGAAATTCGCTTTGGCCTATGCCTATGGGCATTTCCTGTTGTGCAATTGAAATGATGGCTGCTGCCGCTTCGCGTTTCGATATTGCAAGATTCGGAAGTGAAGTTTTCAGGTTTTCTCCGCGTCAGTCGGATATTATGATTGTCGCCGGGACGGTTACATATAAAATGTCAAAAGTTGTTCGCAAGGTTTATGACCAGATGCCTGACCCGAAATGGGTCGTAGCAATGGGTGCGTGCACATCGAGCGGAGGGATGTACAGAACATATTCTGTTGTGCAGGGAATCGACCAGTTCCTGCCTGTAGATGTTTATGTTGCGGGATGTCCGCCAAGACCTGAGAATTTATTGAATTCGCTGATGTTTATTCAGAATAAGATTAAAGCGGGCGTGAAGCCGAAGTCGATGGAGATGAAGTAACAGTCCCATGCTGGAGCGTGTGTACGGGTGTTAAATTTTTTTTGCTCAATTGCCACGACTTGTAAGTCGTGGGGAATGAGTATACTTTAAAAGGGCTTTAGCCCTTAACGATTTAAAATTAGGGGCTAAAGCCCAAGTTAAGTTTTATTTTCCCACGAGCTAAAGCTCGTGGCAATTGAGCGAGAACAAAAATAATCTGATTTTTATAAAAAAAATATGACCGAACAGAGATTAAGTCTAATCAAATCTAAACTCGAAAAATTTAGTCCCGATTACTACGATGTGAACGGAACACCGGGCGTTGTTACAAATCCGCAGAGTATAGTTGAAATATGTACAATTCTTAAAACTGATAAAGAATTATGTTTTGATATGCTGCGCGACGAAATCGGAATCGATAACTTTACAAAGAAAAATCGTTTTGAAATTGTATGTTATTTGTATTCAACGGTTTTTAGAGAAAGGTTTTTCGTAAAGGTTCTGCTCGAAAGTAAAAATCCTGAAATGCCGAGTTTAACATCAATATGGAAATCTGCGAACTGGTATGAAAGGGAAGTGTTCGATATGTTTGGAATTAATTTTACGAATCATCCCGATTTAAGAAGAATTTATATGCCGGATGAATTCGAATATTTCCCGCTCAGGAAAGATTTTCCGTTGATGGGAATTCCGGGTTCAATAATTTTGCCGAATAAATAATTACTGTATTTCAAATGTCACAGACTATATATGAAAAGCTGAAGGACGATAATCCCGAGATAAAGAAAACTAAAATTCTCGAGGCGCTTGAATCTGAAGATTTAAGCGTAACTTTTTCAGATGCGCTCGATAATGAGATGGTACTGAATATGGGTCCGTCGCATCCCGCGACACACGGAGTTCTGCGCTTACTCGTGAGTCTTGACGGTGAAACCGTAATGAATGTCAAGCCTGATATAGGTTATCTTCACAGAGGTTATGAAAAGCTTGCGGAATCTATGACATATCACGAATACATACCTCATACCGACCGTCTTGATTATTTACAGCCGATTGCAAACAATGTTGCTTATGCACTGGCAGTCGAAAAATTAATTCATCTTGAAATTCCCGAAAGAGGAAAATATATCAGAACTATTTGCTCTGAACTTGGAAGGATTCAATCCCATCTTATAGCATACGGCTCAATGGTTATGGATATCGGGGCATTAACTCCGTTTCTTTGGGCAATGAGAGAAAGAGAAAAAATTCTTGATATGTATGATTTAATAACGGGTGTGCGTTTCACGACTTCATATACGCGAATCGGCGGAGTGGCACAGGATATAAGTGATAAAGCAATTGCGGGAATTAAAAAATTTATTGATGAGTTTCCGAAATATTTAAAAGAGATGCGGGACATTGTTGAGCGGAATAAAATATTTATTGACCGCACTGAAAATATAGGATACATTTCAAAAGAAGATTTGATTTCTTATGGAATAACAGGTCCGAATGCAAGAGCTGGCGGGGTGGAATGTGATTTAAGAAAAGATGAACCTTATCTTATTTATGATAAACTCGATTTCAGAGTACCTGTTTATACGAGCAGCGATTGCCTTGCAAGATATTATATACGCATTGAGGAAATGGATGAGTCTGCAAAAATTGTCAGGCAATGTCTGGAGAAGATGCCGGGCGGGGCTTACAATGCTTTGAATCCGAAGAAAGTTCTTCCGAAAAAGGAAAGAGTTTATTCGAAGATGGAAGAACTTATAAATGATTTTATGATTATTAATTTCGGAATCGACCCGCCGAAAGGGGAATCTTATCAGGGAGTTGAATCATCAAAGGGTGAACTGGGATTTTATATTAAGAGCGATGGAAAGGGTTCTCCGTTCAGACTGAAAATTCATTCACCGAGTTTTAGTAATTTGCAGATGCTGCCTGTGCTTATGAAAGGTTGTTTGATTTCCGATACGGTCGCTATTATCGGAAGTGTTGACCCTGTAATGGGAGAAGCGGACAAGTAGAGCAATTCTGAATTATGAATTATGAATTATGAATTATGAATTAATTTGTATTCGGGATTTATAATTTCCATTTAATAGAAATGTGAATATAGATTTAAACTAATATAATATGTTTGACGAAAACGAATTAAAGAAAATCGAAGAGTTAAAAAGACATTATCCGCAGGGTAAGGCGGTTTTACTTCCCGTGCTGTGGATGATACAGGAAAAATATGGATGGATATCGACTGACTCAATGAAATTTGCCGGTGATTTGCTGGGAATTCCGTATGAGCATATTCTTGGTGTTGTTAGTTTTTATACGATGTTCAATGAACACCCTGTAGGGAAATATAATTTGCAGGTGTGTACTAATGTTGCGTGTATGTTGAGAGGCGGGTATGAGTTGTTTAAATATATTTCGGATAAGCTGGGAATAAATAATAAGGAGACGACTTCTGACGGAATGTTTACAATTGAGGAAGTGGAATGTCTTGGCTCGTGTGCGACCGCACCGATGATGCAGGTGAATAATAAAGAATATTATGAAAATTTAACAACAGAAAAAATAGATGATTTGATAAAAGATTTTCAAAACAATCACAAATTAACTTAGTGTTCTTAGTGAACTCAGTGGTGAAAATTATCGAATATGCATAAAATAATTTTAAAAGACATACCGGATTTACATAAGATCTATGTTTATGAATCGAATGGCGGCTATTCGGCGTTAAAGAAAGCATTGACCAAAATGACACCTGAATCCGTTACCGATGAAGTAAAGCATTCCAGCCTGCGCGGACGAGGCGGAGCCTGCTTCCCAACAGGTTTGAAATGGACATTCATGCCGAAATCAAATGATAAGCCGAAATATCTTTGCTGTAATGGTGATGAAAGCGAACCCGGAAGTTTTAAAGACAGGGAAATATTTGAAAAAAATCCACATCAGTTTATTGAAGGCACATTGATTGCCTGCTATGCAATGGGAATAAATACAGCGTATGTTTATATAAGAGGGGAATATTATAAATGGATAAACCTTCTTCAAATGGCTTTAGATGATTCATATAAAAAAGGCTACGTGGGGAAAAATATTTTAGGAACAAATTTTTCAGCGGACATATATATTCATCGCGGAGCTGGAGCTTATATTTGCGGAGAAGAATCAGCATTAATGAATTCTATCGAAGGGAAAAGAGGTTATCCGCGAGTTAAACCTCCGTTCCCCGCGGCAAATGGAGTATGGGGAAATCCGACAACAATTAATAATATTGAAACTCTCGCTAATGTTCCTGAAATAATTAACAACGGCTGGGAATGGTTTTCTAAAATCGGTGCTCCGAAACATCCGGGAACATTGCTTTACGGAGTAAGCGGGCACGTGAATAAACCGGGAGTGTATGAACTTGAATCAGGAACGCCATTAATGACTATCATAAATGACTATTGCGGAGGAATGCTTGACGGTAAAGAAATTAAAATGATAATTCCCGGTGGAACTTCTATGCCTCCGTTAACAAAAGAGGAATCATTAACAATCAAAATGGATGATGCTTCTTTAAAAGCAATTGGTTCTGCAATCGGAACTGCAGGAATAATTGTAATGAATGAAGATACGGATTTAGTTAAAGTGTTGATTCGAATTGCACAATTTTATTATCACGAATCCTGCGGACAATGCACGCCCTGCCGCGAAGGTACAGGCTGGATGCTGAAAGTTTTAAAACGAATCGATGAAGGAAACGGAAGGGAAGAGGATTTGGATATGCTGATTAATATAGCGGAAAATATTGAAGGCAATACAATTTGTGCATTAGGCGATGCGGCTGCCTGGCCTGTGAAATGGACAATCAGGAAATTCAGAAAAGAATTCGAAGCGAAGATTAAAAAAGAAAAAATTGAAATACCTGTTTTAAATAAAGTTCATGCTTTGAGAAAAAGTATTGTATAATATTTGGTTTCTATTTCGTTCCCAATCCGGGGATTGGGAACGAGGGGAAAAAATTAATTACAAATTTATAAAATAAATTCATAATTCTGAATTGGAAAAATTATTTTTTTCCGAGCAATATTTTTACCGATACCTGTTCATTGTTTCGTATTAAAATCACTTCCACTTCTTCTCCGGCTTTGTGTTCACCAAGTGCCGCCGTATAATCATAAATATTTTTTACATCTTTTCCCGCGAATTTAATCATAAGGTCACCAGCCTGAATCCCGCCTTTTTCAGCGGGGCTTCCCGGAGTTACACCTGAAATTTTATATCCTTCTTCGTTCGATGAAAAATCAGGAATGGTACCAACATATACCCTGACAGGTCCTGTTTCTTTTTTTGGTTCACTGCTTTCGGTTACTTTTGTAAATTCGATTTTACTGCTCATCGTGTCAATGTCAGTAAACACGTCATACACCATATTCAGGACTTTTGCTTCACCTTCGGAATTTATTTTATCATATGTATCGGATGGTCTATGATAATCAGAATGAAGACCCGTAAAGAAAAACAGTACGGGAATATTTTTCGAATAAAATGATGACTGGTCGGATGGTCCGTATCCATCAGGACTATAAGTCACATCGAAGTTGAAATTATTATTTACATTTCCAAGTTCTTCCTTCCAGATTGGTGATGTTCCTATACCATATATTATCAATTTATCTTTATCGAGCCGTCCAACCATATCCATATTAATCATTGTTATAATATTATATTTCTTAAACAAATCCGAATGTACAAAATAAGCAGAGCCGATTAATCCTTCCTCTTCACCCGTAAAACACATCAGCAACACACTGCGTTTAAGCATTTCTTTATTAGCAGAAAGTTTCTGTGCAAGTTCCATTACACCTGCTGAGCCCGAAGCATTATCATCGGCGCCGTGATGAATTTGTTTATCTTTTCCCGCATAGAGAGAATTTGATGTGCCCCATCCGAGATGGTCATAATGCGCACCGATTAAGATTACTTCATTTTTAAGATTTGCATCACTACCTTCTATAAATCCCAAAACATTTCCTGTCCGGGCTTTAACCTGTTCAAGTGTTACTTCGAAATTTGCTTTTGCATTTTTTACTATGAAGCTATTGGATTTTTTTGAATTATCAATTTCTTTTTGAATCTTAGCAAGATCCATTCCGTTTTCTTTGAATAATTTTTCAATAATTTCCCGCTTAATATTTATTATCGGAATTCCTGCAGACTGCTGAACATTATCGAATATTAATGGAATTAATTTATCTTTATCGTCAGAAGTTGGACCTGTTATTAAAATTATTCCTGCCGCTTTATTATCTCTTCCCAGGGCTGATTTAAACCTCGTCTCCTCAAATTTATTAAATGAAACATTTTTCGGGTCATTTGCTGCGGGAGAATATCTCATCATGATTATAATCTTGCCGGTCACATCGATTGTATTTCCGTTCTTGTCTTTATAATCATCATATTTTAAATCGGGTGCCGTGATTCCATAGCCAACGAAAACCAGCTCTCCGCTTGCTTTACCGCTGCTTGAAAATCCGATAGGGATGAAATCTTTATTTACTTCATAGGAAGAAACGTCGGAATTCATCGTTAAGGAAAAACTGTTTGATTTTCCTAATTGCATTCCGACCGTCATATCGAACCTTTGAATATATCCGCTGTCTCCTGCCGGAGTTAATTTATAATAATTAAATTCTTTTGAAATATAATCCATAGCAAGTTTTCCCCCGGGTGTTCCAGGGAACCTGCCTTCAAGCTCATCTGAAGCGAGATATTTTATATGCGAATAAATTTCTTCTTTGGTTATGTCGTTATTTCTGAATTTATCAATTTCGTTTTGAGCGAAAACAAAACTGAACGAAATGAATATAGAGAATAAAACAAGTAATTTTTTCATATTTCTGATTTTAATGATTCAAATTTTATTAATTTAATTTTGCCGGGTCAAGTTCACTACCGAATATGCTGTGTGGAATTAAAAATACAATTAACAATAATATAGCTGCTCCAAAAATCCAGTAACCGGGTTTTTTAGATCTGAATATTGCAACAGTTGCAACTATCCATCCTATAAGTGCGATTAACGTTTTGTTATCCGTTAAATCGATTCCGAACGGAACACCTGTCCAGTATTCTCCGAAAGCATATTTTTGAACGAGCATACCGAAAATCATTCCTCCAAATATCAATAAACCTAAAGTCCAGAATGCAAGTTTCTTATATTGAGGTTCTTTCCTGAATATTTCAAGACCGGCTCTCGTCGAAACAAGCATTGCAGCAAACATTAAGATTATATGCAGTATCATAATCGGAGCAGGAACATCCCCTTTAAAACGAATCACGACTTCTTTGTCAGACGGTGCATAAATTTCACTTTGGTCTTTATTTAGTCTGACCTTGAATACGAGTTTTCCCGCAGGGGGCTGTTTTGGAAGTTCTGCTGTCAGTACTCCGTTATCATACACCATTTCTGCTTTCGTCCAGTCATCTTTTGTTTTGTATCTTTTCCATACCAATGTACCTTTAATGTCGGCGTCACCTGTGTAAATCTTCACAGGACAGTTTTCGTTAGTCGAATTACTCCTGTCGAAATTATATTGATATTCCCTTCCGTTAAATACGACACTGCCTTTTAACGGGTAAGTTGGTCCCGTAACTCTCTGATAATATGCTGAAGCAATTGTAATGATAAAAGCTATTATCCAAAAAAAAATGGTAGTTTTTGTCATTTTGAGTTATTATTTAATTAATTATTATTTGTTAAATTTATATTTTAGTTTTTAAGTTAACAATTAACTTTAAATTATTCCATTCAATACTGTTTCGTAATTAAAATTTTAATAGAATGAAAATACTTATAACAGGCGGAAGCGGTCTTCTCGGGCAATATTTGAATTTGTTGTTATCAAAGGATAATGAAATTTGCTCACTTTATAACCTGAATCCGGGTAATTGCTTAAATTATAATTCTTACAAAATCGATATAACAGATTTAAATGGGATGTCAGAATTATTTAATTCTTTCAAACCTGATGTCGTTATTCACACTGCTTGTTTTTCGAGACCTGAAACCTGTGCAAGCGCTGAGGAGGATTTAGTATTGAGAACTAACATCGATGCGACCGGATATATTTCTAGGTTATGCGAAAAATACAAAGCAAAACTTATTTATACTTCTACTGACCTTGTTTACGACGGATACCAGGGTGAGATGCTTAAAGAAAATGCTATTTTAAATCCACTTACTCTTTATGCACGAACAAAGTTATCTGCTGAAGAAAAAATTCAAAACACTTTTAATAATTTCATCATTCTCAGGACGGCTCTGTTATTTGGCATCGGATTGAATCATTCCCGGAATAATTTTCACTATATGTATGATAATTTTAAATCAGGGAAAAGATACAAATTATTTTATGACCAGTTTCGCACACCCTTATCCTTATTAAATGCAGCAGAAATAATTGCAGGATTATGCAATCCGGATTTAAAAAACATTATATTAAATTTCGGCGGAAAGGAAAGAGTCTCGAGAGCAGGGCTGGCGGAGATTTTATGTGACGTCTGCAAGTTTGATAAAAACCTGATTGATAAAATTTCTATGGATGATATAGAAGGCTTTACAAAAGTTCCGGATGTTTCTTTAAATACCGGTTTATTACAGTCTTACGGATTTAATATTTATTCGTTGCAGGAATCTGTTGAAAAGTCGTTAGTATATACAGACTGAGTTCCGGTTGAAATTTATTAGATTTAATATTTTTATAAATTACGAAGCAAATATTTATCATTTGATTTTCATATATTAAGAAACGCATTTTAAAAATATATTTTTATGGCAGTAAATTTAGAATTACGAAGATTAAAAACAGAAAAACATTATTATTTAGCTGAAAAAATATTACAAGATATAATCAATTTCAGTACGCCTGATAAATCTACAATCGAACAGCTTTACGGGGCAGAAAAGGCGAGCATCATACTGAATAATATTCAAAAATATTTAAATGACAATAAATCAGCTTTAAGAATTCCGCGTGAACATAATATTAATGCCCCGTCGGAGATTTTTCATGCAAGAGGAACGGTTGAGAAAAATAAAAATTTTCAAAAAATACATTCCGCACTTTTAAGATATGAACTTCCGGAAATTTCAGATTTAAAAATATTTTACGGAAATTATACCGAAAATGTATTTAAAATCATTAAAACGTACGAAGAATTGAATCTCAAAAGGAAATGCGAATTATGTGCGGCGACTCATTTAAACCGTGTTGGAGCAGTTACCTACCAGTTAAAGATGGATGACAAAGGTTTATTCAAATACAGCACAGTAGCATTTATGCATGATTCTATCGAGGATTTACTTGATTTCGGAGACTTCAAGAAAACGGGAGGCATCGATATAAAAAAATATCACAAATTTCTGGATGATTTTATTCCACCCGAGTTTCAGCAATCAGTAATGACACTAACAAATCATTATAATTTTATTTTCAACTATATCGTATACAAACTTTATGAAAGTGATAAAGCAATCAGTTTGAAAAATATACTTCACATACTGGAAAAGCTGGTTAAACAAAAGCTTGAGGACCTTAATATTTATGTCGAAAAAATGTTACGGCTCCTTTCGAATAAAATTATTGAAGAAAATATTTTAGAAAATGCTAAATGGGAATGTTATAAAAATTTATATTTATCGGGAATAGCCGAATCTTCAAAAGAATTAAATGATTTCAGACTTTTTGAAATTAAAGGCATCGACCTCTCCGATAATGCCCATGGTAAAGAAGCATTATCGGTTGAAGCAAAAATCAGGAACACAAATAAAAATGTGCTCTGGGGTATTTTGGGTTATAGTATGCAATCAAGCTGGGCACCGTTGAATAATCATATTCAGGAAATAATCGAAGATGCACTTTTATCGGCGGAAGTAATAATACTAAACGATTTGCTGCAAAAACAATCTTCACAGGATTTTGTAATGTCGGCATTATATAAAATCAATAAACTCGAGCCGATATTTTACATCTAAAGAAGTTTGTCAAGTTTATTCCCGACAAGTCGGGATGCAAAGAACGCACAAGTTCGTCAAGTTCATTCCCGACAAGTCGGGATGCAAAGAACGCACAAGTTCATCAAGTTTATAAGGTTTATAAGGTTTATAAGGTTTATAAAGAAAGAGCGGTTTAATTGAGCACAGCGATTCATTTCAGAATTTTGCTTATTTTATTTATTACTCATCTCATTTAATCGTAAGCATTTTTCGTGTTTGCATTTTTTTCCCGTCTATAAAAAGCGAATAGAAATAAACTCCGCTCGGCAGCTGGTAACCGGAAGATTGGTTTATAGAAAATGGTACTTCATACATGCCGGGTTGTAATTTCTTATTGACCAGAGTCGCTATTTCTTTTTCAAGAATATTATATACTTTTAATGTAACTAATCTTGAATCTTTAATCTGAAATCTTATAATCGTAGTCGGATTAAACGGGTTCGGATAATTTTGCTTAAGCTCAAATTTTAAGGGAATTGATTTTATGTTTTCAACTCCGGTAGGATTTCTGACTACTATGATTTTTTCGGGAACGAAGTTCCACCTTCCTGTATAACCGACATTCACAGTTGCAAAAAGTGTATCCGTTGTGGTAAAGTTCGGAGCGTGGTATCGAAAATTGATTGTAATTGAATTGGAGAAAGTAATTGCAGTAAGGTGTACCAATTCATCGTTCAGAAGTTTTAAGTAAGTTTCGCCGCCTGTATTATCCAGTGTTCCTTTTAATGCAGCTATATCCAAGCCTCCCTGACCGGTGATAGTTCTGGTGATTGTAATTGAGTATTGAACAAAATCTCCTTTAATGACTGTATCCGGACCGGTAAAAGTACCTGTTGTGGTAGTACCGAAAATATGGCAACTTCCGCAGCCTGCTGTTGTTGTTTTTTTCGTCCTGTAACAGATTCCATCGGGGTATGCCCGGGCATCAGAAAAGTGTATTAAAACAGAACTGAATGAAATTAATATAATTACGAAAAAAATATTTTTTAAATTATTCATAATCCGAAATTATTTATAATACAAATATAAATATTATTAATTAAAAATTGTACATAAAAAAGCCTCATCAAAACTATACTTGATAATGCTATATCAATATATTATCTAATAAAATTACTTTACCAGAGTCATATTTTTAATCGAATTAAAATCTTCAGTTTTAATTTCATAAAAATAAATTCCACAAAAAATATTAGTATAGTTTTCTTGCTTATTATTATCGTTTTCAAAATAATTGAAATTAATATTATTTGAATTTAGTTTCGGTATTTTAATATGAAGATAAAAAAAAGCCAACCCGGAGGGTGGTTGGCTTTTGAGGAAGATAATATGGCTTGTTAAAAATATTCACCATTTGATATATATAACTAAAAAGTTTCTATTATAATTCCTTTTAAAAAAATTTCGTATATTTAAGAAATTTCCGGAAAATTTGAAATTTCTTTAATTAGCATTATTTGTTTGATATGTACTTGTTTTTAATGGAATTACCGAAAAAATGTGAATTTTATTAAAATTTTCCACTTTTCAATATAAAATATATGATTTCTATTCAATAATTGGTTTTATATATTTACTTAAATAAGTTTTATGAAGCTTTCTACAAAAATCTATTTATATATAATTTTCGTTTGTCTCGCCATTATCCTCGGTGCTTTTTATGAATCAAATCAACAAAGAAAAGTAGTAGATCTCTATGTGACGAAAATGATGGAACAAAAGGCAGTTTTGTTCAATACAGTTACAGAATTAAAAGGGGAACCTCTGAAAAAAGTACTTGCTGAAAATACATTATGGGACGAATTAATTAAATATTTCAAAGTGAAGGACCCCAAGTGGGCACAGGAAAATCTACATACTTTTATTGATATTCATAAAGCAAATGTAGTTTGGTTATATGATAAAGACTTTAAACTTGTGTATTCGGCTCAAAATTTGAATGATGACAGTTTAAATAAATTTCCTGAAAGTAATGAAATAATAACAAATTTATTTAAAAATGATAAATTTCCTCATTTCTTTATAACTACTAAATCAGGATTATGCGAGTTTTTTGCCGCTACAGTCCACCCGACTAATGATTTTAAAAGAGAAACGAAACCGCAGGGATATTTTTTTGTCGGGAAAACCTGGGATAAAAATTACGAAAACGAATTAGAGCAGATTATTGATGGTTCGATTGATATAGTATTCAAAAATGTGAAAGATACTTTAAACCTCAATCCGAATGCTGTCACTTTTATAAGGACGATAAATTCACCCTGGAATAATAAAGAAATTGCAACTGTGAAAGTCTCTAAAGATATAACACAATTAAAAGATATGGAAGAGGTCTCTAAGAAATATTTTATTAATGCCTTCTTATTTTTTATTTTATTTGTATGCATCACATCATTTTTATTCTGGAAGTGGATTTTTATTCCTTTGAAAAATATTTCTTCATCTTTAAAGGTTCAAAATACGCTTGACATCGAAGATCTTGAAAGGCAACAGAACCCGTTTGGTAATATTGCGAAATTAATAAAATCATTTTTCGAGCAAAAAAACAAGATAGAAGAAAGTGAAAAGAAGTTTAAAGATATGTTTGAAAACAATGCGGCGGTCATGCTTTTAATAGACCCGTATACGAGTAATATTGTAGATGCTAATATCTCTTCTTCATTATATTATGGTTATTCGAGAGAGGAACTGATAAACAAAAATTTAGCAGAAATAGATTCTCTGCCTAAAGAGGAACTTCAAAAAGAATTGACAAAAGCATTAAACGGCCGTAACAATTATTTTGAATATAAACACAAATTATCAGGCGGTGAATTAAAAGATGTTGAAGTATACAGCAACCCGATTTCGGTTAATAACAGGTTACTGGTGTTTTCCATCATTCACGATATCACCGAACGCAATAAAATAAAAGCAGAACTTTTAAAAGCAAAAGATGCTGCTGAAAACGCGGCTTTGATAAAATCCCAGTTCCTTTCTAATATGAGTCACGAAATAAGGACTCCCTTGAATGCAATTATAGGTCTCACGGATTTATTAATCCAGGAAAATTTTAGCCTTAAAAATTCCGATAATTTAAAAGCAGTAAAATTTTCGGCAGACCATTTACTTCACATAATAAATGATATTCTTGATTTCTCAAAAATTGAAGCAGGAAAAATTTCACTGGAGAGAATAGATTTTAATCTCGGAAGATTAATTGATTCTCTCATAAAATCTATTTCTGTTAAAGCAAAAGATATCGGGCTGGAAATAAAATCACACATTGATAAAGATATTCCTTCAATTCTGGTAGGAGACCCAACAAGATTACAACAGGTATTATTAAATTTAACAGGGAACTCACTGAAATTCACTAAAAAAGGTTTTATTGAAATTGATGTTACGCTCATAAATAAAGACGGCAACAATATTAATTTACTTTTTGAAGTTAAAGATTCCGGGATAGGTATACCCGAACATAAACTTGAGCAAATTTTCGAAAGTTTTACACAGGCTTATGCTGATACATCGAGAAAATTCGGAGGAACAGGTCTGGGGCTTGCAATCTCGAAAAGATTGGTTGAACTTCAGGGCGGAAATTTCGGTGTAAAGAGCAAGGTTGATGAAGGTTCGGTATTTTACTTCACATTAAATTTCGAAATAAGCTACAGTCATGAAATAGAAATATCCGAACCAATAATAATTTCAGATAAAAGATTAATTGGTGTTAATATTCTTTTAGCGGAAGATAATCCTATGAACCAGTTTTTTGCGAAACAACTTTTAAATAAATGGGGCGTGAATGTCGACCTGGCGAATAACGGGCGTGAAGCGGTTAATTTCCTTGAGCAAAAGGACTTTGATATAGTATTGCTGGATTTACAGATGCCTGAAATGAATGGTTTCGATGTCGTAGAAAGAATACGTGATAAAAGTTCGAACATTAAAGACCATCATATTCCGGTGATAGCATTAACAGCGGATATTTCTACAGAAACAAGAGAAAGCGTTTTTAAAAGCGGGATGGACGATTTTATTTTAAAACCTTTTGAGCAAAAAGATTTATATTCTAAAATAATAAAGTATATCGAAAATTAAAATAAATATTTAAATATTTATAATCCCTTCTAAATTATTGCAATGTTAATGACAATGTAAAGTTACGGTCATCCTTGTAATTATTCAGTCTCCATGCGAAATTTAATCTTATGAAATCAAATATCCTGTCAATCCCAAAACCGGCTTCCGTGAAAATACCATTCGTAACACTGAAATTTTTCGACGCAATAAAGTTATAATTTGAATTACTTAACTCACTTCTGCCTAAATTGACAAATGTAATAAGGTTAAAGGATTTTAAAACAGGCAAATTTCCCCAAAGTAGTTTCCCGAAATTATTTTCGAAATGCAGATAATAAAGTTTATCGCCGAGGTATTCATTATAATCCATTGTATAAAAAGACATTGTCTCAGCGAATCCGAGGAAAGTAGTATAGAAATATGCTAAATCCTGATAAGGCACATCGCCTGTACGCAGGATTCCTCCTGCACGGTAATTAATATTAATAAATGAATTGAAATTATGATGCCCTGAAATATTCAGTGAGAATGTCCTGTTTTCATAAGTGCTGTTGAGTTTTTTCCCTGAATAATCAAAACCGAAAATAAGAGAAGGATATTCCGTTACAGGGAATCTCGAAATTTCCCCTGTGCCCCAGTCAATACCCTGATAGATATTCGGGTCGATTCTTAAAGAAAAACCTATGGTGCGTTTAAATGCATCATTGATTAGCGGGTTTTCACTATACGTATCCGATTTCCTGAAAAAACTGTATTCAGTGTTTTTGAATGCAGAAATTTGTTTTGTCTCATTATAAGATGCTGTTAATCCTAATTGTGGTATTATACGTTTGCTTAAACTAAAATTAAATCCCTTTTCATAGAAATAATTATAGTCATCTTTTTTAGAGAATAATGATGTTAAAGTATTTTCAAAGATACTTAAAACGGGAGGGTCCCGGAACAATGTATTTAACCTGTTATATACACCCGCTGTAACTCTTAAACTTTTGTCATTAAGCAATCTGAAACTTGTATTCAGTTCATATTTACTTTTTTTATCCGAAAAACCATAAGCATAAAACGCCGATGCATTTATCCTGTTGAAATCAAGACTATAGTTTATTTTTGTTTTAAGCTGGGAGCCTTCTATTCTGTTAAACCTGTAAATATCAAATAAACTCAAAGATAGGTTTTTACCATAGTTTAAATAAAAAGGATTTAAGGAAAACGAATTATCTTTTTTCTCAACATCTTTTTCTATCTTCCTGAATGTTTTAATCTCTTCGTTGGAATTTTTTATTAACTGATTTTTTGCCCAGTATAATGAATCTTTTTTAGACGCGTCAGGTAGAATTTTGACTACAATATCATTAAATGTACCGGGAGGTGCTTTTTCGTTCAGATTATAATTGGAGACGACGGTATAAACTTCACCCTGAAATTTTACCAGACCTAAGAATGAGCCTTCTGCAAGAATCTCAACGTCGGTTGGCATCCAGAATTTATTTTTTTTCTTATCTGTGAAATTAGAAAATTTCTGTATGAAATTCAGTTTATCGATTCCCCGCAAATTACCTGCATTGTTCGTTTGAAGGTCAACTTTAATTAAAGCGAAAGAACTGTCAATAATATATATAGTGCCGAAAAACTGTGGTGCGATATTGGATGTGTTTGTGACCTTGATTTTAAATACTCTTGTCGAATCCATAGAGGTTGTAGCCAGTAATTTATATTCATAATCATCAAGTGCATCGTCCGAAACCGGTCCCGGAATTTTTATCTCATCCAAATCTATTTTTTCGTCATAAAAATTTACAATAAGCGGAATAGCTACACCACGCGTAATGTTTGCTGTTTCACGTTTTGATTTCACGATTTGTTTTTCCAGATCGGGTTTCTTGAAATATCCTTTGGTTTCGGATTCCAGAATTCCCATTATTGGTAACTTACCGGAATGCTCTGTAGTATCTTTAACCTCTTCCGGTATGTTTGTCCGGATTATAAATTTTGAAAACGCATCATAATTATATTCATCCAGGTTCTTCATAAATTCTTTTTTGTATTTGATGGCTTTGCGGATGATTTCGTAAGCAGGGTCTTCACCGAGTACTTCAATCTCCTCGGTAAATATTTCTGTGGATTTTAAGAATATATCGCGTGTGATGTCCGTATTCTCGACATAAACGCTCTCCGTATCCGAAAAATAGCCAATGTAAGATGTTATTAATTTATAGTACCCGTTTTCGAGTTTAAGTATGTAATCCCCGTTATTATCCGAAGTTGTGCTGTTACCTCCATCGATAATTTTAATTGTTGCAAAACTAAGACCTCTTCCCGTCTTAATGTCCTGTACTTTTCCCGTTAGTTTAAATGTTTGAGAATTCGCAATATTAAAAACTAATATAATAAACAGACACAAAAATGTTTTCATCATTCAATGCTCTTTTTATTTTCTATTTTTATTTTTTATTAAAACTATCTTTTTATCTTCTATTCCATAAATCTTATCAAAGTCATAATTAATAATTTTATAATCGATATTTTTGAATTTGTTTTCAAGCGAAATTAATTCTCCGGATATATCTCCGCCTTTTATAAAAATCATTTCACCTCTGTTCTTTGCAAGCTCGACTGACCAGGCGTAAAGATTATCGAGTGTTGAAACTGATTTAGCAATTACTATATCGAATTTTTTTGAATATTCCTTTTTCTTTGAAAGGTCTTCAGCCCTCCCGCATATTATACGTACATCATTCAACTCAAGTTTCGAAATTATATCCTTCACGGCTTTTATTTTCTTTTGTATCGAATCGGCTAACATTATATTTAAACCGCTCATTATTATTTTCAATGGAATACCGGGAAAACCTCCGCCTGTGCCTATATCGATGATTTTTGAATTCCCGGGAAAAGTATATTTTGCAAGAAAAAAAATTGAATTTAAAATATGAGATTCTATGGAAGTGGTTTTTCTTGATACGAGGTTAATTTTGATGTTCCATTCAAATAATAATTTCTCATAATTTATAAAATTCTCGATAATTTTATCGTTTTTAATATTCAATTCTTTTTCTAAAAATAATTTTAATATCTGCATCGGATTATAATATTATTAATAAATATTAGAACAGTAAGCGAATATTATAAATTAAGACAAAAATAGAAATGCCAAACTAACTCCGGTTTTTACAATTGAATATTAATATTAATTGGAGAAATATTATTTAATAAAAATGACAAAGAGTATATTAAACATATTGATAAACGAAATTAAAACCGAACTAAAATCCAAATATGAAGATTTTTCGGGAATATTTTTGATTGGTTCAAGAGCAAGAAATACTCATACTATTGAATCTGATTTGGATTTAGTAATGACTTTTTCAAGAGTAATTGATAAAAAATTTAAAGATGAAATCAGAGACATGGTTTATGAATATGATTTAAAATATGATCTGGTCATTGATTCACACATTTATAATCTTCAGGATATATTAACTCCAAAGACGCCTTTCAGAAATAATGTAAAAAATGAAGGAATATTTTATGGCGCATAAAAGTGATTTAATAAATTATTGAATTGATAGATGCAATAGTACTATTGAAGAAGCAAAAATTGCAATCGATTTGGATAAATTACACCTCGCTTATAATAGAATATATTATTCAATTTATTATGTTGTTTCTGCATTAGCGCTAAAAAATGATTTTTCATCTTCAAAGCACAGTAATTTACTTGGCTGGTTTAACAAAAATTATATCATCACCGGAAAAGTTTCAAAAGAATTAGGTAAAATTTACAATAAAGCATTTGAAACTCGTCAGGAAAGTGATTATGAAGATATGGTTACATTTGAAATTGAAGATGCGAAAAGAGATTATGGAAATATGCTTACATTTGTTAAAGAAATAAAGAAATTATTGTTAACAAGAATGTAATTTTTATTATAAATTTAAGGTCGCGAATAAAAATATTTTACCATCGAAAGTGATTAATTCAAAGAATTATTTATCCCGTCACATAAAGCTCATTCGGACGCTGAAACATGGGATAAAAAACTATTTGCCTTATTCTTATTGCCTGCTTATATTCCTCCAGCAAAGAGTTAATTAAATGTTTGACTGAAGTCAGTCCTTTTGTCCTGTAAGCGTTTTTTCCCGCGAATGCAAATCCGTGTTCAAGATTTCCTTTTGAAGCATTAGTCAGTGCAAAGGCAATACAATACGGAGTGGTTTTATAATCACAGGTTATAATACAATGATAAGGACATTTGAAAGGTTTCTTTTTTCCGTTATATACTTCTTCTAAAAAACAGTTGTTAATAGCTCTTCCGGGCATACCTACGGGACTTTTGATAATTATAATATCTTCTTTTTCCGAATCAATATAGGTTTGTTTAAATTTAATTGAAGCATCACATTCATTCGTAACAACAAAACGAGTACCCATCTGAACACCTGAGGCACCTAATTCAAGAAATTTATAAATATCTATGCCGGTATATATTCCACCGGCTGCTATAACCGGAATTGGTTTATTATATTTTTCAGCAAAAGGTTTCATCGCTTCTATAACTTCGGATAGAAGTTTCTCAAGTTTATATTCCGGATTTTCGATATTTTCAATTTTAAATCCTAAATGACCGCCTGCTAAAGGACCTTCGACAACAATTGCGTCAGGAATATAATTATATTTATCAATCCAGTTTTTTGCTATTATTTTTGCAGCCCTGCCCGATGAAACAATAGGGACAAGCTTTGTATGAGTATTACCGTTTAAATATTGAGGCAGGTGAAGGGGTAATCCTGCACCCGAAAATACTATATCTATATTTTCTTCAATGGCTGTTTTTGCAAGGTCGGCATAATTTGATAATGCAACCATTACATTCACGCCGATAATTCCGCGTGAAAGTTTTTTTGCTTTTCTGATTTCATTTCGAAGCACACGGTTGTTAGCTTCAATCCAGTTTGTTGAAATATCCTTTTCGAGAATTCCGATTCCTGCTGTGGCTATAACACCGATTCCGCCTTCATTTGCAACCGCTGATGCCAGTTCCGAAAGAGAAATTCTTACTCCCATTCCACCCTGTATGATTGGAACAGTTGCTGTTAAATTTCCTATTTTTAGAGGTCGATTGAATTTAGTATCCATTTTGAAATCCTTTGTGCAATTTAAGAATACTAAAGCAATATTCAAAATATCTTTTTATTATCAAAATGTAATCATTTTATTGTCCTGCCGTGGCAAGAATGAAAAAATCCCGTATCTAATATTACTTAAAAAGCTAATAAATTTTTAAAACAAGTTTTTAATTTTCACGAGTACTTTTTCACCTTTATTTTAACACAATTGGTGTGCAAAAATGAATTAAAATCGGATATATTATAATCGGATTATTAAATACTTACATAATTAACACATAAATAGGAAGAAAAAATATGCAATAAAATTTCCTCTTATCGTATAAATAAATAAATGTTTTATAATTAATTAAAATCAGCGCTTATCATATTTTTTCTGCAAAATCTGCGTCTAAGGCTCTATAATTTTTGCTATCCTGGTAATTCACGATTTTTTCCCGGTTAATAATTCCTTTGGTATCTGAGACGTATCGAAGGCACCTTTCCTTAGATTTATCCCATATTCAAGATAAGCCTTCAGACATGCGAGGAAATTCGCCCAGCCTTCTGTATTGCTTTTCATCCATTTAATACCTTCTTCGTTATTATCCCTGCTCTTTTCAGTGATAACTAAATGAGTATCATTATCAGCTTTTTTTGTAAAATTAAATTCTACTAAAAGCTCTTTTCCGTCTGCACCATCCCAGTAATAAGAAATGTATTTATCCTTCTCGATTTTATTCACGCGAACCGGAATTTTCATATCAAACTCCGGAAATTTCCAAATGACCGTTTTACCTTCTTCCATTCTTCCCGTGCTCGAAGAGATAAAATAATTTTTCATTTTATCAGGGTTAATAATAGCATCAAAAATTTCACCGATTGGTTTTTGAATTTTCAGAGATGCTTTTATTTCTAAAGTTTTAACTTCCATAATAAAATTTTAAATTTTTAAGAAATATTAACCTGAGATTTTGTCGGTCTTATTTTATAAACAAAAAATTTATAATAAATATTCAAAAAAATATTATTATGAAGTCATTGTTAATCATATATAGCGAAAATAATATCTACTTGTATGCTATGAAAAACAATCTTTTGAACGGAACTAAAACCTTACCGTTTTCCTGTAGCGGATAATCTTTTTTTATAAGTCCTAAAACTTCCTCTTCGAATTCGAGTTTTTCTGATTCACTATCTAATCTCTCAAGATATGGTTTCAGTCCCGAACTTCTTATAAACTCTAAAATTGAAAATTGAGATTCGAGAATATGTATATAATTGGTTACCCACAAGTCGATGGAATTGAATAATTTTGACAACACATCATAATAAAAAAAATAATCATAAATCGTAAAAAGATTCGAAACACCGTCTGTTTTTGATTTCCACTTTTTGAGTTTCGAAACATTTTCAATTGCTTTTCCTAATGGCATATCCCGGAATAGCGGTAATTGGACAGCAATAATTCCTCTATCAGATAACATTCCATAGAATTTTTTCAGTAATTCCTTATGATTCGGAATCCATTGAATGGTTGCATTTGAAAATACAACATCAAATTTTTCTTTGGTTTCGTACGTTAAAGCGTTTGCTATAATCCATTCCGAATCGGGATAATCACTTTTTGCTTTTTCAATCATACTTGCAGAAGAGTCAAGTCCGACTATACGGGCAGATTGCCACCTGCGGCGCAATATTTCGCTGCTGTTGCCGGGACCGCAGCCGATATCTATAATCTTTTCAGGTATAAAATCAATCGAAATTCTGTTTACAAGATCAATCGATGCTTGTGTTCTTTCATTCCTGTATTTCAAATATAAATCAGGATTCCAATCATTATTATTTTTCATTTATCAATATTAATTATTTCCCACTTCTCTATATTTCCCTTAACTACTTTAAAAAGAGTGTGAGGTTGAAAAGTTTTTTCTGTTTTTAACATGCGATATTTTCTTATGTCTCGTGTCTTTAGTTTATTAATCAGATGAATTCTTTCATAATCAATTTGTCCGTTCGTAACTTTTAATTTTGTTTTATAAAAATTCCAATCAATTTTTTCTTTATTAAAATTATAACCTCTTGAAACTGATTCTTTGTAAACAATAGCGAGGTATTGATTTATGCAATCGATAGGATTTTTTGATTTCTTAAATCTTTCAAGCTGAGGATGATTTTTGTATCCTTTTGTTTTTCCTTCAAGGACTTTTTTTGCCAGAAGCGTCTCCCGCCAGAGAGCCACAAGACCTTTGCTGTCAAGATATTTCGGATGTATTGACCAGATTCGCATTAGTTATAATAATTTCTTATGTTTTACAGATTTGGCCCACAGATTTATCTATGGGGTTAATAAGTATAAATGAAAAAAACCGTAATAACGGTTTAAAAAATTCCGAACAAATAATTATATTATTATATATTTTCGAAATTATATTATTATCATAATTTCATTTATTAGTGGAAAAAGAAATTTCAATCATAACATCAATTTAATTTTTTCTTTAGTTTATCGATATTGCTGGAAAACTTGACCTTTCCTTCTTTCACTTCCGACAAAGATTCTTTGTAATTTTCGTAAATACTTCTTCTCTTTTCTTCTATTAAATATTTATCAAGAAGATTTTTCAGGTCTTCTTTCTCATCTAATGGAAGTTTCTTTATTTCATCAACTAAGTTATTGTAAGTCATATCTTATATTATTTTGATTAATATATAATATTTATTAAAACAAATAAATGAATGAAAAAGTATTAAATATAAAAGCGGGATAGTTACATATATTTTAAACCCCATCGGGGTTTTCCGTTTATAGGGGAATAGTAAGATGTGTTTTAAACCCCATCGGGGTTTTCTGTTTATAGCAAAATAGTTAGATATATTTTAAACCCCATCGGGGTTTACCGTTTAAGAGGAATAGTTAGAAATATTTTAAACCCCATCGGGGTTTACCGTTTATAGGGAAATATTTAGTTATATTTTAAATCCCATCGGGGTTTTCCGTTTATAGCGGGATAGTGAGAAATATTTTAAACCCCATCGGGGTTTTCCGTAATTTAGGACATCAAATAATATCATATCTCTGTTCTTTTTCCGTTCTTCCGAATGCTGTAGATTCTATTTCTTCAACGAGTTTAAATCCGTAATTAGTATAAAGATGTGCTGCTTCTTTTAATGAGTCGGTTGTCAGAAGATATGCGGATTCATATTTACACTCTTTTAAAAATTCAAGGAATAAATTTATTAATTTATTACCCAAACCTATACCGCGATATTCTTTTTTAATCAGAAAATATCTTAACTGGGCTGCTTTCCCGCGATTCATCAATAATAAAAATCCGATTATTTTATTATTGTGCTCACAAATCCAAGCCCTGTTTTTTTCGGGGTTATATTTATTATAAAATTCAATCAGACCTTCCGCAACATAAGTTTCGAATTGAATTCCGTAATTATATTCTATTTTATAAATTTTCCCGTGAAGATAAATAATATAGCCAATGTCGCCGGAGCGAAGCTCTGTTCGGATTGAAATATCGTATAAATTAATTTTCTTGTCCATAAAATTAATTTTATACTATTCAAAAAAAACGTTCCCAGGCCGGGGCTTGGGAACGAGAGTAAACTTTATAACTTTCTAACTTTCAAATCAAATGAACAACGGTGCAAGGACTAATGTTACAGTCGATAACAATTTTATCAAAACGTGCAAAGACGGGCCGGCGGTGTCTTTGAACGGGTCGCCGACTGTATCGCCTACAACACCAGCTTTATGCGCATCAGAGCCTTTTCCGCCGAGCATTCCGGTTTCAATATATTTTTTTGCGTTATCCCACGCACCGCCCGAATTGTTCAGGAAGAGCGCCATAATAACACCTGTAATCGTTCCAACTAATAACATACCGGCAACGACTTCCGCTCCGGATACATTAGTTACGCCATATTTGTATAATAATTTAAAAAGATAACCGACTACAACAGGCATTAAAACCACGAGTAATCCGGGTTTTACCATTTCTCTTAAAGCCTGTTTTGCAACTATATCCACGCACTGTGCATAATCCGGTTTTTCTGTTCCAAGTAATATACCGGGTTTATTTTTGAATTGCTCACGTACATTTTTGATAATAGTTTGTGCAGTATTTCCGACCGCTTTAATTGCCCACGATGAGAATAAAAATACAAGCATACCGCCCATCAATGCACCAACAAAAACTTCCGGTTTGGAAATATCAACGCCTGTGAAATTTTTCATACCGTATTCACCGAGCTCAACTATGAATGCTTCGAACAATAAGAATGCTGCAAGAGCGGCTGAGCCGACTGCATATCCTTTTGTCAAAGCTTTTGTTGTATTTCCAACTGCATCCAGCCTGTCAGTTTTTTTTCTGATTTCTTCAGGCTGTTGTGACATTTCAACTATACCGCCTGCATTATCCGTAATTGGTCCGAATGTATCCATCGCGAGAACGTAAGCCGCAGGTCCGAGCATACCCATTGTTGCTACCGCAGTTGAGAAAAATCCCGCATTTTGCATTCCGCTTGATACTCCGAGTAAATAAGATGAAATGATTGCAGCGGCGATAACGATTGCAGGTAATGCAACGCATTCAAAACCTACTGCAATACCTGCGATGATAGTGGTTGCAGGACCTGTTTTACAGGCTTCCGCAATACCGAGTACAGGTTTGTATTTATATTCTGTATAATATTGTGTAATCCATAAAAATAAAACTGAAGTGATAACGCCGATTATTCCGCTTACGAAAAAGTGCCACCAGGCGTTTGGAGCTTTTAATACGATATCACCTGTTCCGAACGTCCAGTAAGCGGCACATCCGAAACCAACCATCGCCAAAATAGCCGTTATGTAATATCCTCTGTTCAATGCATTCATCGGGTCTTCGGTTTCTTTTGTTTTCACTGACATTATTCCGATGATGGATGAAATTAATCCGAATGCTCTTGCGACCATAGGGAATAAAATTATTCCGAGTAAAACTTCCGGATTGGTGCCAAAAATAGTTGGGTTTGCTTTATATAATAATGTTGCAAGAATCATAGCACCGATATTTTCAGCGGCAGTAGATTCGAAAAGGTCAGCACCACGGCCGGCACAATCTCCGACATTATCACCGACTAAATCCGCAATGACTGCGGGATTTCTCGGGTCATCTTCGGGAATTCCGGCTTCAACTTTTCCGACAAGGTCTGCGCCTACATCCGCAGCTTTAGTATAAATTCCGCCGCCAAGCTGTGCGAACAATGCTACAAAGCTTGCACCGAATCCGTATCCTGCGATGTAGAATGGAATTTTTTCAGGTTCGAAACCGCCAATTGTTTTTGCAATATAAAAAAGTCCTACTACACCAAGTAATGATAGTGCGACTACGAATAACCCTGAAACTGCTCCGCCTCTGAGTGCGGTTTGCAACGCACCGTTAAGAGAAGTTCTTGCCGCTGAAGCTGTTCTGATGTTGCTTCTGATTGATGTCCACATTCCTACATAACCTGATGCGACCGAACTCAGCGCACCGAAAATAAATGAAACTGCCGCCCATACAGCTATTTCTGGTTTTTGTACTATGTAGAGAAGGTAAACGAGGAAAGCAAAAATAATGGCGAGATAAATAATGGTTTTATTTTGTCTTCTTAAAAATGCTTCTGCACCTTCTTTGATTGCATCGGAAATTTCCCGCATTTTTTCTGTGCCTGTATCCCGTTTCATTACATTCCTAATCAAAAACACAGCAAAAAGAAGAGCAAAAATACTTACCGAAAAGATTAAAGTTAGCTCCATATATATTTATTTAAGTTAATAATAATCTAAGTTGAATATAAAACGGTTCTCTCCAAAAATTTAATTTAATTATTCCGAATATGTAGAATAATTAAACAGAATTTTTTTAAAATAGCTAATTTTATAAAATAATAATAGTGATATTGAAAAAAATAGAACGACAAAATTAAATTTATTTTCCGGAACTTAATGAGTCATTCTTCTATAAGGAAGTTTCGGTTAAATTTATTCATTGTCTCCATTATGTCTTCATTAATATAACTTAATATACAGTTATAATAGTTCGGTAATAAAGTTTTTATTTTTTCTTTTTCGTCTTTATCAAATTGTGTTAAAACAAAATCTATATACTCATCTTTTATTATAGTTTCATCTTTTCCGATTCCGATTCGCATTCTCGGAAAATCCATTGTATTTAAGTGATATATTACGCTTGAAATGCCGTTGTGACCGCCGTCACTGCCTTTGGTTCTTAGTCTTATTGTTCCGAGTGGAAGTTGAAAGTCGTCATAAACGACCAGTAAATTATTTGGTGAGATTTCGTTATTTGTGAGGAATTCCTCAACAGCGATTCCGCTGTTGTTCATATACGTTGTGGGTTTTATGAGATAGAATTCAGTGTCTTCAATGTTTCCATAAGTCTCGTACCATTGACCTTTACCCGGGGTGAACTTTAAATTTAGTTTGTAAGCAACGTAGTCTAATACAATGAATCCGATATTGTGTCTTGTAAGTTCATAATTTCTGCCCGGGTTGCCAAGTCCTGTTATTAGTTTCAAAAATTAAAAATCAAGTTTAGATTAAATTTATTAAATAAAATTAAGCTCTTGCTTTTAATTTAAAATTTAACATTGAAAGAGCTATTTCTTTTCTTTTTCTTTTTCCTTTTCGTCAACTACTTCTTCTTTCTTACCCTTCGAAATCACTTCCGGTTCTGCTACTGCAGCTTCTTCAACTACTTCAGCCGGTTTTTCTTCAACTACAGGTGGTACTACCGAAACTACTGATGCATTTTCGTCATTTAATATAGTGACGTTTTCAATTTTTATATCGCTGACTTTTATCGAATCACCGATTTTTAAATTCGTAATATCCAGGTCTATGTGAGACGGGATATTCTGAGGTAAACATTCAACCTCAAGCTTATGTAAATTATGCTGTACCATTCCGCCTTCTTTAATACCTTCAGCCGTACCGTTCAACTTGACCGTAATTTCTATTGTAATTGTTTCGCCTTCTTTTAATCCTAATAAATCAAAATGTATCGGCTTTGTCTTTATCGGGTCGTACTGTACGTCTTTCAAAATACAACTAAAAGGTTTTTCTTCACCCTCAATTTGTAAACTAACGATATGGGATTCGGAAGAAAATATAAGCGGTCTTAATGCGAGTTCACTCGCTTTAATGGGTATGTTCCTGCCTTCAACATAATAAATTCCCGGAATCATTCCCGCTTTCCTTAATTGTTTCGAATCAGACCTTTTTAAATCTGTCCTTTTTTCTGCTTTTACTATTATTTCTGCCATTTTATTAAATATAAACCTAATTTTAAATAATCATAAAGATATTGATTTTTTGAAAATTTATCAATCCAATACTTTTGCAAATAATAAAAAATAGAAAATAAAAAACAAACAAGAAAAACTTAGAATTAAGCCTGTTTTGGAGCTTTTTGTCTAATATTTTAACAGTTCATGAAATTTCACATGTAATTGAAAAAATAATATATTATCTATATTTTATATTTTCATAAGAATTAAAGAATTATTTTCAGTTTTATGAATTCAAGTGTGTTTCCTGATAAAGGAAAAAAACCGGAGCGTGAAGATTTAAAAAAAGCATTGGGGAAAAATTTCGATTTGTGGGATGGGATTATAAAATTTGTTTTTAAATCTCACAAAGACTCGTTTGAAGAATGGAATTATTCTAAGTTAGGGTGGAGCTGCAGAATAAAGGATAAAAAACGAGCGATAATTTATCTGATGCCTTATGATAAATATTTTATGTCTTCTTTTGTATTCGGTGAGAAAGCAGTAAAGGATTCATTGAATAGTAATATTGCCGATGAAATTAAAAATACAATTAAATCATCAAAAGTTTATGCAGAAGGCAGGGGGGTAAGGATAGAGGTTAAGAATAAAAAGGTTGCGGATGATGTGAAAGAGTTGATAAGAATTAAATTGAACAATTGAAAAATTATAGATTAAAACACCGGAGAGATGTAGCCAGTACAATTTGAATATTTGAAAAATTATGGATTATAACGCTGGAGAGATTGTCTGAATATCGATTTGATTTGCTCAATTGCTACGACTTTTGCGCTCTTTGCATCCCGACTTGTCGGGATAAGTCATGGGTCGGATAATCTATATAATTGGCTTTAGCCCAAAACCCTTTACGATTATGGGCTAAAGCCCAAGTTTGTGTTTTAATCTCCCACGAGCTAAAGTTCGTGGCAATTGAGCAAGAACATTTATATTTCATTTTACAAAACCCTTTACGATTATGGGCTAAAGCCCAAATTTGTGTTTTAATCTCCCACGAGCTAAAGCTCGTGGCAATTGAGCAAGAACATTTATATTTCATTTTACAAAACCCTTTACGATTATGGGCTAAAGCCCAAGTTTGTGTTTTAATCTCCCACGAGCTAAAGCTCGTGACAATTGAGCAAGAACATTATTTTTTTTATTTTTAAATGGACTATACAGTGTTGTAAAGTAAAAATATATGTTAGACTTTATTATTTTTAAAGTATTTTTTATTTTAAAATAATATCATATTGCAATAAAATTTTTTAATACAGATTTTTATAATAGTAAATTGATAAAATATTCTTGAAAATATGTATGAAACACTGAAAAAATATTTTTCCGAAAAAGTCGGAATCAATGAAAATGAATTTGAAAATATTAAATCATTATTCCTGCCGCGTAAATTTAAGAGAAGGCAATTCCTGCTTCAAAAAGGACAGGTATGTAAATATACAGCTTTCGTAGAAAACGGATGCCTGCGTTCATACACAATAGATGATATGGGCGAAGAACATATTTTACAATTTGCGATTGAAAACTGGTGGATTAGCGACCAGCACAGCTTACTGACAGGTGAACCTTCATCATATTTCATCGACGCACTTGAAGACTCGGAAGTACTTTTAATTGATAAACAAAATTATGATAAGCTGATAAACTCTTCAATTAAAATTGAAGAGTTTTTCGTTCAACTCACACAGAACAACCGTGCCGCACTTGAGAGAAGAATCGCATCTTTCTTAAGTATGACGGCGGAAGAAAAATATATCTGCATGCTTGATACATATCCTAATATTGTGCAGAGAGTACCGCTTCGGCACATTGCTTCTTACCTCGGGATAACGCCGGAATCATTAAGCAGGATTCGCGGACATCTGGCGCATAAAAGTAAATGAGTACTAAAATATATTGATATAAATCAATAAAAATACTTATCATACATCAATCGAATTTCCTGTCATACATCAATGCATTCGCAAATGATTTAATATATTTTTGTATTAGTTTGAAATTAAAATTTAATATAAGGAATAAATAAAATGAAAGCAGTTAGAATTCATTCGTATGGTGGTCCCGAAGTTCTTAAATATGAAGATGCTCCGGAACCCACGCCCGGTAAGGGAGAAGTCTTAGTAAAAGTATACGCGGCAGGCGTGAATCCCGTGGATTGGAAAGTTCGTGAAGGATATCTTAAACAGGCTATAAACTATCCGTTACCTCTCATACTTGGCTGGGATGTTGCAGGTATTGTTGAATCAATCGGAACGGGTGTAACAAAATTTAAAAAAGGAGATGAAATATTTGGTAAACCCGATTTAACAAGAAACGGTGCATACGCCGAATACATTGTTGTTAATGAATCTGATTTAGCATTAAAACCCAAATCTAAAGATTTTGTTCATTCTGCTGCTGTTCCTGTAACATCACTTACAGCGTGGCAATCACTTTTTGATGTTGCAAAACTTGAAGCCGGGCAAAAGATTTTAATTCATGCGGCTGCAGGCGGAGTAGGAAGCTTTGCAGTTCAATTTGCAAAATGGAAAGGTGCTTACGTGATTGGCACTGCTTCGAAAAATAATCTCGAATGGTTAAAAAGTATTGGTGCGGATGAAACAATTGATTATAATGTGGTAAAATTTGAAGATGTCGTTCATGATATGGATGTAGTACTGGATACAATAGGCGGCGAAACTCAAAATCGTTCGTGGAAAGTTTTGAAAAAAGGAGGCATTCTCGTATCAACGGTAGGACAACCCTCGGAAAAAGAAGCAGAAAAATTTGGAGTACGATGCGGGGTGGGAAATGCCGTTTCAAATCCGGAACAGTTAAATCAAATCGCGAATTTAATCGACGAAGGTAAAGTAAATCCTTTAGTGGAAACAATTTTACCGCTTTCCGAAGCCCGTCGTGCCCACGAAATAAGTCAATCGGGTCATACGAGAGGAAAAAGCGTATTGAAAGTAATTTAAATGAATAAAGATAATAAAAATTTTATTAAATTAATTTAAAATTAAAGGAGAAATAAAAATGAAATACTTAATATTGTTAGCCCGAATATTTTTTTCGATAATATTTATTTTGGCAGGTTTTGGTCACTTCTCGAGTGCGTCAATTGGTTATGCCGCATCGAGCGGAGTTCCTTTAGCATCTGTCTTTGTACCGCTTTCCGGAGTAATCGCACTTCTTGGCGGGCTCAGCATCATACTCGGATATAAAGTTAAATGGACTGCATGGCTTCTGGTAATTTTTTTAGTACCTGTCACTTTTACTATGCATCAGTTCTGGGCAGTTAGTGACCCTATGATGGCAGCAGTTCAGCAAGCTATGTTTTTCAAAAACATTTCTATGATAGGTGCCGCAATTTTGATATCATATTTTGGAACCGGACCATTAAGTGTCGATGAATGGCTGAAAACAAGAGATGTTCAAATTCAGCATGCTTAATTATTATTCAGAAATTGTTCAAGAATATAAAATAGTTCAAAGATAAATTATTTATGTCCGCAGATATCTATCTACGGACATTTTTTTTAATAATTATTATTAAAAATTATCGAAACAGAAAATGAATCACAGGAATATATTATTGTTTTATAGAAAAAATCAGGTTAGAATAATGCGTTATCCTGATAAATAATCTTTGGTTTTGAAAATTTTGATTATAGACGAATTATTCTTTTAATATATAATTATATTGCAAATCAATATTATCTGTATTAATTTTAATTGTAATATAATTTTTATGCACAAAAAGTTATTTTTCATTTTAATGACATTAATACATATACCTTTGTTTGCCCGGAAAGAGATTCCTCTTCGTGATTTTTTCAGAAACCCGGAAAAAGCAGTTTATGATTTATCACCTGACGGTAATTACATTTCCTATGTTGAGCCGTATGAAAAAAGGTTAAATATTTTTGTACAGGAAATTGGTTCCGATAAAGCAGTCAGAATTACAGATTCAAAGGACAGGGATATTACGAATTATTTTTGGAAAGGGAATAACAGGATTTTATACCTCAAGGATGACGGCGGTGATGAAAATTTTAAATTATATGCGGTAGATAAAGACGGAAAAAATTTAAAATCATTGACTCCATTCGACAAAGTCAAAACAGAAGTCATCGATGAGTTGAAAGATTTCGAAGATGAAATTTTGATTAGTTTGAACAACAGGAATCCGGAATTTTTTGATGTCTACAGAATGAATGTAGTCACCGGCGATATGAAAATGATTGCTGAAAATCCGGGAAATATAACAGGGTGGATTACCGACCACGAAGGGAAATTGCGAATCGCAACGACAACGGATGGTGTGAGCAATAGTTTATTATACAGGCAAACAGAGAAGGATGATTTCAAAACCATTGTAACAACAAATTTTAAAGAATCGCTGTCACCATTATTTTTTACGTTCGATAATAAATATGTATATGCAGCTTCAAATCTCGGCAGGGATAAAACTGCTATAATAAAATTCGATATCGAAAACGGTAAGGAAATGGAAGTTATTTATGAACATCCCGAAGTCGACGTTTCGAATTTATTATATTCACGAAAGCGAAAAGTTCTGACGATGATATCTTATGTTGCATGGAAACAGGAAATAAAATTTTTAGACGGTGAAACGGAAAAAATATTTAAACGTGTTGACAGGGAATTGGGTGCAAAACGTGAATTAGTCATAACCGGTATGAATGATGATGAAAATAAATTTATTATCAGGACTTACAGCGACCGTTCACTCGGTTCATATTATCTTTACGATATTGCAGGTGACAAAATCTCAAAATTAGCGGACGTAAGTCCGTGGCTCGATGAAAACGAACTCGCGGAAATGAAACCGATAGAATATAAATCAAGGGATGGTTTGACTATTCACGGTTATCTTACTTTACCTAAAGGAATCGATTTAAAAAATTTACCGGTAGTAGTTAATCCTCACGGAGGACCGTGGTACAGGGACAGGTGGACGTTTAATCCTGAAGTGCAATTTTTTGCCAACAGGGGTTATGGTGTTTTACAAATGAATTTCAGAGGCTCGACAGGTTACGGTAGAAAATTCTGGGAGATTTCTTTTAAAGAATGGGGTAAAAAAATGCAGGATGATATTTCCGACGGTGTTAAATGGCTGATTAACGAAGGAATTGCCGACCCGAAGAGAATAGCAATATACGGTGCCAGTTATGGAGGATATGCAACTCTATCCGGGCTAACTTTTACTCCCGAACTTTATACTGCAGGTGTTGATTATGTCGGAGTATCGAATCTTTTTACATTTATGAATACAATTCCTCCTTATTGGAAACCATATCTCGATATGATGCATGAAATGGTTGGAGATCCTGAAAAAGATTCTCTGCTTCTTGCAGAAGTGTCTCCGGTTTTTCATGCCGAAAATATAAAAGCTCCGCTTTTAATTATCCAGGGAAGACAGGACCCGCGTGTAAATATTAATGAATCAGACCAGATGGTTACCGCGATGAAAAAGAGAGGTGTTGAAGTTGAATATCTCGTTAAAGATAACGAAGGTCACGGATTCAGGAACGAAGAAAATCGATTTGAGGTTTATGAGTTTATGGAGAAGTTTTTAAAGAAACATTTAGCTAAATGACAGCATTCGATAGAATCAGATTTTTAACGATTATTATTTTTATATTATTCTCTCTTCAGATTCTCAATTATGTTGTATTCAGGAAATTTCTGAAGAGATATAATGTTAACAGGAAATTAAGAAATATACTCACAATATATCCTTATATACTTTTTAATATCCCCATAGTTTACGCAATGTTCCACAGGCTGGATTTTTCATTTCTGCCGCGATGGCTTTACGTGATTTATATTTTACCTTTTTTTATTTTTCAGGCTGCAAATGTGTTTATCGGTCTTTATGTTTTGATTTGTAAAATCATTAAAACTCCTTTTTCTTTATTTCTTTTTATTCTTACAAGATTTAAAATAATAAAAGAAAAAATAGATAAATTGAAGAAAAAGAAAGCTGTCGTTAATTTCGATAAATCGAGAAGAGCATTTATTACTTCATCTGCAATCTTTGTATCGGGATATGCTTTTGTAGGTGCGAGTGCAGGTATAATCGGAAAAAATAAATACGAAATCACATATCAAAAAATAAAGATAAGAAACCTTCCGGACAATCTGAAGGGAACCACATTCAGTTTAATCAGTGATATACACAGCGGTCCTTACATGGATGAAGCCACGATGAAAGAATATACAGATGTTATAAACAGTTTAAATTCAGATTTCATATTATTGCCCGGTGATTTTACAAATTCTTCAAAAACAGAAATTCATCCTTTCAATAATGCTTTTAAAAATCTGAAAGCAAAATATGGAATTTACGGAACACTCGGTAACCACGATTATTTCTCAGACCCCGACTATATTGCCGATGCAGTCAATAACGAAAGCCCTATAAAAATGTTAAGAAATAAATCGCAAATAATAAATATTAACGGCAATGATTTATGTATAATGGGTGTCGAAGATACAAGGGACAGCGGTACCAACCGTGATTCGATATTAATCGATTATATAGATAAGACGATTAAAATCACCGCCGATGAGAATAAAAATTATAATGATATTCCGAAAATTATGCTTTGCCATAAACCTTATATATTCAATAATATTGCCGATAAAAATCTTGACCTGATTGTCAGCGGACATACACACGGGGGACAAATCGTTTTCGTAAAATTAGGTGATTTTAATCTCTCTATTGCCGCATCTATAAGCAAATATGTAAGCGGTTACTATAGGGAGGGGAATTCACAGATGTACGTTTCAAGGGGAATAGGTACGGTTGCTCTTCCTATCAGGTTGAACTGTCCGCCGGAAATAACTATGCTGACACTCGAATAAATTAACGGTATAAAGCACTATTTCACAAGTGCAAGTTTTTGTACCTTCACAAAATTTCCGGATACCATCTGACAAAAATATATTCCGCTTGCAAAATTATTGCCGTTAAACTCAACAGTATAAATCCCTTTATTCATTTTTTGATTTATTAACTTTATTAATTCCCTGCCGGCTATATCATAAATTTTTATAGTAACATAACTTGAATTTGGCACCTGGAATTTAATAGTTGTTTTTGGATTGAATGGATTAGGATAATTCGGAAATAAATCAAAACTTTTTACATCAAGGGGATTGATTGTTGTCGGCAGAATGGCACTCATCGGGTATACATAGGTTTTCCAATCTGCTGCAGAAACCGGTGCGTACGGCGATGTGGTCGCAGCCGATGTTGCCAGTTCAGCTCCTCCAAATCTAAAAATAGTAATAAAAGTATTTCCTCCGTCAGTCGATAAGTTTACTGTGAGTGTATCCGCAAATTCGGTCAGATATTGTGCGTAAGAATAATCAAATCTTAGTGAATCACTCGCAGTTACATTATAAAATGCTTTTGACGTGAGAGTATCTCTTTGTCCTATATTAGAATAATAATAAAAAGGCATCATTGCGCAGGCTAAACCACCGAATGAAATTCCATTCACTCCCTGAACCTGCATGAATGTTAATCCTTTATCGGGATTATTCATTGTCCAGCCCGGAGGCGGGAAAGGCTCTTCAAATAATTCAAAGTTTGCATTTACAATTCCTGTGTCGGATTTTGGTTTATTATAATGTCCATAAGAACTGAATCTTGCAGATTTATTAATATCAGGTTTATAAATGACAGGAAGTCTTGAATCAGTTTTAGAGAAGAATTTATGAACCGGTATTTGTCTTCCTTTTGCACTGTTTAATACCTCTTTAGTATTATCATTTTGTATAAAAGCAACTGTGTACACCATCGAGTCAACCCAATCAGGATTTCTGATATATCTGTAAGAATAATTATAAGTACCCTGAACAGGACTAATTACAATTCCTGCTGAATCAGGATACATCTGCCTGAATATGTCATAAAATTGTGTCTCACCATTTAATCCGGGAGGATTCTCATAATTCTTTAATCTCTCGACAGCAACAATTCTCAGGCGGTAGTCTCCGTTCGGAAGATTATAAAGATTGTTAATAACTATGTCCGTTTGTATAGTATCTCCGCCGGGACGTGTATCGTTCACTGTTAATGATACGGGTGCTCCGATATACATTCTTTTATTATATGCAGTGTCTATATTAGGAACGTATGAATATGGTAAAGGCATCCTGTAAATACCATCCGCAACCAAATCAGGCACGGCATTTACGAAATAATAATTGCTTCTTTGAATTTTCTGCAGTGTGTCCGGTAGATACATTGAATCATTACCGGGGATAGGAAATCCGAGATGATATTTAATTGCACAAATAGTGTTGAAATTAGAATCTATATAATTATTAAGCGCAGGATTATTTGAAGCACAGGCAGGTGATGTAGAACTTGTAAACTCTTCAAATAAAACATTTCTAAGTGCACCATTCAGGAATATGGAATTCTGCCTTATAGTATCGTTAACCTGGTTTGAATCACCGAGTGTATAGGCGCTGTCCAAATAAACTAAAATATCGAGCGGTCTGTTTGGAAAAACAGTGATAGGCGGAAAATAAACATTCTGAGATTCACCGGCTTGCAAACTGACATATACTTTATCTAAATAGCCGTATCTTCCAATAGATAGTATAATTCCGGCCGGTGTAGCTGTCGGTATCTGTCCTAAATTTACAACGCTTACAATCGGGCTAAAAGAATATAAAGGTACTCCGGGCAGAAAAGTTGTATCCTTCTTTATATTATTTATAGAAATTATAGCAATATCATTGACCGGTCTGTTTCCGAAAGAAATATTGTCTATGTAAAGATTATTTCCAAAACCATTTGTAGTTACGAATTGTATTATAACAGAACTTGCCTGCGGAGGTTCGGAAATAACGTTCGATGAAAATGATAAGACTATCAGACTCAAAATACCGATTGCAATATTTAAAATATTTCTTTTCAAATAATTAATCTATTTTAGCTTTCCTGAAAAAAAATCTGTAAAATAAAACTTCAATCGAAGATAATACAATCAGGCTTATTGCATCTTTAGGATATAAATTTGCAAATCCGTTCCCGATAGGTCTGTAAAATCCCGTGAGCTTCATCATTACAAGAATAATATTATTCTGCGGGATTAAAAGATTATAACCTTTTTCGGAAATTATCAGACCCACGACTAAATCAGACATTGTCCAGCCTACAGTGAACAAAACAATAATAAAAGCGACATTTAAGAAAGCCTGAACAACACCATCGCTCTGGAACGACCTGCAAAATATATATACTGCAAAAATAGTATGTATATAAAAAATTATGACAGCAATCAAAACAAATGTATATTAATATTAACAAAAAATTAAACCGTTCATTCCTTTTGAACTTAAAAGAACCGGAACGCTATATATTCTTATATAAAAATATAAATAAATTATTTTCAATGAACAACGTATATTCAATTAGATTTATTTCGATAAAAAAAGATATTCTTACATTGCACTCTTGGAAAAAAAGGTTTCTTTCAATGTTTTAAGAATGATTTTCATATCGAAAACAATTGACCAGTTTTCAATATAATAAATATCATAATCTATTCTCGTTTGCATAGAAGTATTCGGACCTCTGAGCCCGTTTACCTGTGCCCAGCCGGTTATTCCGCATTTCACGCGGTATCTTTCAAGATACCTGTTAACTGTATTCTTCATCTGGTTTATGAAAAATTCTCTTTCAGGTCTCGGACCAACGATGCTCATATCGCCGATTAATACGTTAAAAAATTGCGGGAGCTCATCGAGACTGTATTTTCTTAAATAATACCCGATTGGTGTGTACCTGTCATCATTATCAGATACGAACTGCGGACCCGATTTTTCCGCATTAACTTTCATAGAGCGGAATTTTAAAATATTAAATTTTATCCCGTCTATTCCCACGCGTTCCTGTGCATAGAACAAAGGACCTTTCGATGTTACTTTAACTAAAAAAATTAAAACCAAATAAACCGGGGAAAAACAAATTATGAACAGCAAAGACATTGTAATATCAAAAAGTCTTTTTGACATTATATGCCAGACGTTTAGCGGTAATGATTTAATTTTCATAAAAGGTATTCCGCTAATCTCTTCAATTTTCAGCCTGCTTGTCACAAGTTCGATGAAATCGGGCACAAGCATAAATTCTATATTAATACCTTCACAAATTTTAATCAGCTTATATAATATATCCTGTTCGGTAGCTTCTATGGCAATTAATATTTTTTGAATTTCGAGTGCTCTGACTTTTGAAGGCAAATCATCAAAACTTCCGAGATATTTTTCTTTAAAGTTTACAGGCAATGTGTTAATGTCGTCGGCAAAAAAACCGAGCACATTGAAACCGACAAATTTTTCTTTGGAAAATTTTTCATAAATCTTTTCCGCCATTTCAGTTGTTCCGACTATTGCAACATTTTTAACACCCACTCCCATATTATAAAGATTCTTTTCAACCTTAAGCATGATGTATCTTCCGATTGTGATGAATAAAGAAGCGACGAACCAGATAATCACGAAGACAATTCTTGAATATGGAAATTCACGGAAGAAAAAAATTATACCTATGGAAATAATCAAAGATATCGAAACACATTTAAAAATTGAAAAGAATTCATCAAAAATAAAAACGTTCCTGTTTAACCGGTATAATTTGAATGACTGAAAAGTTAGAATCCAGAATGGCAGCGTAACAATTGAAAAATAAAAATAACCGCTGAATCCCGGTATTCCTTTTTCTACCGGGAATATATTCTGAAACGGAGAATAAAATCTGAGCCAGTATGAAAAAGCAAATGCAGTGATGATTCCGATTGAATCGGACAGAATAGTTAATATGGGTATAAATATTTCAGTATAATTTGTTTTTCTGCTCAAATTTTCTCCTTATGTAAATTGTATCTAAATAAAAATATCACTTTTATATGTAAATCAAAACGGAAAAAGGCTCTACAGAGCATCAAGTAAAAAAGTAGTAAAGTTTGTAAAGTAATAAAGTAAGAACAAAGATCCTTAAACGCAAAGTTCGCAAAGAAAAACTTAATGAAAATATAATATAGATTCTCATTCCCAATCCCTGATTGGGAATGCAATCATTTCTAAACTTAGGTTTTCGTATGCTCAACCCTTCTCACTTTATAACTTTATTGCTTTACAGCTTTACAAACTTGATTATGCTACTTTCATGATATACAGCGCATCTTTATAATTCAATAAAAAATTTTCCCTTATAGTAATATTCTCCGGCTTTCTTAAATTCGGGTCTTCGTTAATAATTCCAAACGCCATTTCCCTTGCCGTCTGAAGCAAATCTTTATCCCTGTTCAAATCTGTGCAAGAAAAATTCAAAATTCCCGACTGCCTCGTTCCGAAAAATTCTCCGGGTCCCCTGATTTCCATATCGACCTCTGCAATCTTAAATCCATCGTTCGTTTCGCAAAGTGTATTTAACCTTTTCTTAGAAACCTCATCGAGGTGTTTTGCGATTAGCACGCAATAAGATTGTTCCGCGCCTCTTCCAACCCTTCCGCGCAGCTGGTGCAACTGAGACAATCCGAATCGCTGAGCATCTTCGATTATCATAATCGTTGCATTGGGAATATCTATACCGACTTCAATCACAGTCGTGGAAACGAGCAATTTTATTTTTCCCTCTTTAAATGCCTGCATCTCATCATCTTTCTCATACCATAACAATCTGCCGTGAACCATACCAATCGGAACATCCTTAAAGTATGTTTCCTTCAGCAGTTTATAATTTTCTTCAGCAGATTTCAAATCCATTTTTTCCGATTCATCGATCAAAGGATAAATTATATATGCCTGTCTTCCTTTTTTAAATTCATCTTTTACAAATTTAAATACTTTCGGTTTCTCATCGTCCGTCCGCAAATAAGTTTTTATAGGTTTCCTGTTAAGCGGAAGCTCATCAATCACAGAAACGTCCAAATCCCCGTAAACAGTGAGCGAGAGCGTTCTCGGAATCGGTGTTGCCGTCATTACAAGCACGTCGGGATTCAATCCCTTCTCTTTCAGCTTCGCCCTTTGCATCACGCCGAATTTATGCTGTTCATCTATTACAACGAACCCGAGATTTTTATATTCAACAGCTTCCTGTATCAATGCGTGCGTTCCGATAATAATATTTGTTTTCCCGAGCCGGATATCCTGAAGATATTCTTCTCTCAGCTTTTTTTTTTGACCGCCGATTAAAAAAGTGATTTTAATATCTTTTCCTGAAACTTCATTGAATTCTTTTATGAAATTTGAAATCGTATAATAATGTTGTTCGGCAAGCAGTTCCGTAGGGCACATCAGTGCGGTTTGATATCCGTTCTCAACAGCAATCAGCATTGCAAAAATCGAAACAATAGTTTTCCCGCTTCCGACGTCGCCCTGAAGCAAACGGTTCATCACCTTATTCGATTTCATATCGAAATAAATTTCATTCATCACTTTCTTCTGCGCCCCCGTCAACTCGAATTTCAAAGTAGATTTAAAATTTTTCGTCAGTTCTTTTATGTCTTTATGAAATTCAATTCCCTTTGCTTCCGTCTGAACCATTCTTTTTTTCAACGCCATCAGAAGCTGAAGATAAAAAAGTTCTTCGAATGCGAGCCGCTTGCGTGCAGTTTCCACATCAGTTAGTTGAAGCGGAAAATTTATTCTGAGTATTGCATCTTTTCTGGAAATAAGATTGCTCTCTTTGATAATATATTCCGGAAGGCTTTCAGCAACAAGAGTCTTATTTACTTTTATAAGAGAAGCGAAAGCATTGAAAACTATTTTAGAAAGCAGAAGCGGTCTTATCCACGTTTTTTTCAAAACGCCGGAAAGCTCATAAATAGGGTAGTATTTGAATTTCAGAAAATCATTTTCGTTTTTATCGAGCGGGTCTATTTTCAAATGGTCCCTGTAATCGATTTGATATTTGGTATTGTAATATCCTCCGACAACTTTTCCCCAGAATAAAAAATAATCATTCAAACGGAATTGTTTCGAGCGGAATTCGCTTTTACCGAAAATCGGAACCTGCGTGATACCGGTTTCATCTTTGATAAAAACGTAAGTCGGAAGGTTTGGTTTCCTCGGGTATTCGACATCGAATATTTTACCTGCGACAAGAACATTCGAGTCGAAATGGTCGCGCATTTTTTTTATATCAATTTTTTCAATATACATTCTCGGGATAAACTGAAGAAAATCTTCAAGCGATTTTATCCCGATTTCATTAAACGCATTCGCCCGTTTCTCACCTACCCCTTTTAGATATTTGATGTCCACGAAGCAATTTAGCAAACAATGAATATAAGATAAACTGAAAAACAAATCCGAAATGCTAAATTCTAATTCCATAGAGTTTGTCATTCCTGCGACCTTGTCATTCCAGCAGAAGCTGGAATCCAGATGAAACATAAGTGTAAAATTTATTACAATTTTTCATACTCGTTAACAAGGTCCGCCTTTGTAACTCTTGCTCTTGCTTCTCAGTTACTTAATTTTAAAACTTCTTATCATTAATAATAGAATTCTTCATTTTCGGGCACAAAATCTTCATATTCGGGGCATTCTATGAATGTAAATTTCTCTTGACATTTATTGGCGATATGCATAATTTAAATATGGAGGGGCGATTAGCCAAATAATTCCGTAGATTATTTATATCAGAGGAACATACTGTTAATACACTTCCAAACTCATCTAATTCATTCCTTTGGTTAATTCCAATTCTTCTTTTTTAATCTTTGCCCTTAACGTTTCAAGGCATTTTGCAATATTTGTCAGTTATTTTGAAATTTTAGTCAGTTATGTTCTTTCTTTTTAGCGATACTGCAAAAACACGCTAATTTGAGGCTTTCCGGCGGCGGAATTAGTTAACTACACGGCGGAACGTATTAACTACACGGCGGAACGTATTAACTACACGGCGGAAAGTATTAACTTACCGACGAAACGTATTAACTATACGGCGGAACGTGTTAACTACACGGCGGAACGTCTTAACTAAGTGGCGGAACATATTAACTAAACGGCGGAACGTGTTAACTAAACGGCGGAACGTATTAACTGCACGAAAAAGGCTATTTTTTAACTGAAAAGCAGGATTTTTTTTTAGAAATGCAGATTTGACGGCAGGAAGAAAATGACAAACTTTGTGTTCCCAAATCCCGACAAGTCGGGACGCAAAAAACGCGGAGGACTTTGGGAACAAGAGCGAAGGAAGAAAGCTTTTCAAAAAGTGAATATAGGAAGAACCGCAACAACTTTAAAACATTTTTTAAAATTTAATTAAAGGAGAAATTTAAAATGGCAATGAAATTAATCAGATTTTACACGGTGAAAGATAACGTGATGCTGGACGGTGCGGACACATTCAACGCACAATATACATTGGACAAAACCGAATTTGAAGGTTACAATATTATTATGTTCCCGGTCACTTTCGGTGCTACATTTCAGGCGCAGATTGATGCCGCAAGAGCGTATTTGATTGATGATGTTATAATAGATGAACAAGCTCAGGAAACTGCTGATGTCGAAATTAAATTAAAAGAATGCTGTGATAATTTTCAGGCAATGAAACCTGTTGTTGAAACTGTATTTCCGGGCAAGCCTGCAATCTGGAATCAGTTCGGATTTAATGATTATGAAAAAGCGCGCAAATCACAGGGCAAGATGATTCAATTTATGGAAATGCTATTTGAAACTTCCACTCAATATAAAACTCAATTAATCGCAGGAGGATTCACGCAAGTTAAGATTGATAAAATCGAAACATTAAAAAACGAATTGAAGGCGGAACAAATTTCTCAGGAACTTGCAAAAAAAGAAAGACCTGTGAAAACTCAGGAAAGAATAATTTTAATGAATACAGTTTGGGCGACGATGCAGATTATTAACAAAGCATCGAAAGCTGTTTTTCAGGGAAACTTTGCAAAGCTTGCGGAGTATGAACTCCCGAGAAATTCAACTGCAGGCGTAACGCCGGTTAAAGGTGACGTAAACCCTAATCAGGAAGTGAATATTCTGAATATGGATTTTACCGCCGATACGGAAGTGAAAATTAAAAATACAGGAGCGGGAGCATTGCTGTTCGGACTTGCTCTTGATGCTACAAAGCACGAAGATAAACTTAAAGTGGTTGCAGGCAGTACACAAACCGTAAATGCGGCGGTGCTCGGAGATATCAGTTTTAAATTTTTAAACGTCTTCAACGCCGAAAGCATAACCGGAAGCTACGAAGTTTCGATTGTGATGGAGTAGAAGAAAAAATAATTTGTGTCGGGAGTCCCTATGAAAAACATAGGAGACTCCACGACACAAAAAATATAATGAATCAAACAAAATAACTTCCTTGATATTTCTAACCGAAATAGTGAATTTCCAATAACGAATTATTAGTGATCTCGTTTCTCATTCGTTAGTTATTAAATTTAATAAATTAATTTAATTTCTTATTAATGAAAAAATCCAGCTTGATATTTCTCGCATTTATTGTTTTAATACTCTTTAATAATAATATTTATTCTCAATGGCAAAGTGTTGAAAATGTTAGTGGTGGTCCTGTTCAAGAAATTAAATTTAAAGATGCAAATACAGGGTGGTATATATCTTTTGTAACATTAATTTATAAAACAACAAATGGAGGAGTAAATTGGCAATGTCTCGATATGCCTTATGTGGATACATTATATGATATGCAAAATTTATGTAATATTGGTGATACTGTTTGGGTTTATATAAATGGAGGAAGATTATTAAGAAGTACTAATGGAGGCAGTAACTGGACTGTAATAAATTTCGGAATGAATGACCATTTAGGTAAATTTTCAATAATCAGAAATAATTTAATATATGCATTACATAATAGTTCTCAAATGCTTGAACTTATTTCTACTTCCAATGCAGGACTTAATTGGTCATCAGTTTGTAATTTTAATACTTCTGGATTCTGGGATATTGGTCCTTCATCGAATTTGAATTTTGTTAATGATAGTGTGGGTTATGTAAAAGGAATGTGGAGAATCTATAAGACAACAAATTATGGGCATAATTGGAATTCAGTTTATTTTGATTCTGTCAATGTAAATAGTCCTCAATTTTATTATATGAAATTTATTGATGTTAACAATGGGTTTTTAGTTAAGAACTGGGATGGACTTTATAGAACATCTAATGGAGGAATAAACTGGCAATTCATCATGGCATTTCCGATTTGGTGTGACCCGAGGGAAATATTATTTGATAATAATTTAACAGGATATTTGATTTTAGGAAATAATTCTTCTAAAAATGCATTTTATAAAACTTCAAATGGAGGATTTAATTGGACTTTACAATATATAGATACTCTTGACCCTCCGGTAGTATCCGTATCTTTTTTTGATTTTGATAAAAAAGGTAATACTATTTTTATGGCAGCAGGTGGAGGTGGCGCTGTTATGAAATCAACAAATGAAGGATTAAATTGGACTTATTTAACTCCTTATTTCAGAGGAACAAATTTCAATTCTATTGGATTTATTAATTCACAAACCGGTTATATTGGTGCAATGGATGATTATTTACTTAAAACAACAAATGCCGGAATGAATTGGATTGTAATCGATACATTAGGAACCGCAGACGGAAATAATAGAATGATATATCAAATTCAGTTTCTTGATGAAAATACGGGTTGGCTTTTAACCGATTCGGGATTTTATAAGACGACAAATGGAGGAAATAACTGGGCATATCATTTTACAAAAATATATACACCCAATCAGTTCTATTTTGTTAATAATAATACAGGATGGGTTCTTAATGATACAAATTATTATGCAACTGCATTATTTAAAACAACAAATGCAGGTGAAGATTTTATTTTTCAAAATTTTTTTAATCAAAGTGCATCAGATATCAAATTTTATGATTCATTATATGGATATATCACTTGTGATAATATGTTTGGGGGACCACAGTTATATAGAACAACAAACGGAGGCTTATCATGGGAACAAAATAATTCAGTAAGTGGAATAAGTACAATATATATACAAGATAGAAATATTGCTTTTCTTGGTCAAAATGAGTTTGGGGGAAGGATTTTAAAAACAACAAATGGAGGTGAAAACTGGTTCAATATATTAAATATAAATTTTGGAATTTTTAGTATTCAGTTTGCAAATATTAATATTGGATTTGCAGTCGGCGATAAAAATATTTATTATACTACTAATGGAGGAAATAATTGGTCATATTCGTTCATAGGGGTAAATACAATATTATATAAATTATATCGAACCTCTGAAAATATTATATTTGCAATCGGTAGTGAAGGAAAAATTTATCGCACCAGTAATAATGGAGGAATTATAGGGATAAATCCTATTGAAACTCATATTCCAACAAAAATAAAATTATTTCAAAACTATCCAAATCCATTTAATCCGGTGACGAAAATAAAGTTTGATATTCCTGTGGATTCCCGCATTCGCGGGAATGACAGAGTTGTGTTGAAAGTGTATGACATTCTCGGAAAAGAAATCGAAACACTTGTGAATGAAAAACTAAATCCCGGAACGTATGAATTAACATTCAACGCATCGCAATTCCCCAGCGGAGTTTATTTTTATAGATTGCAAGCGGGTGATTATAATGAAACGAAAAGGATGATATTGTTGAAATAAATTTCTTAAACACCGAAGGTGTGATATTATTGTAGAAATTAATTATTAATAATTGTTAGAACGCCGAAGGTGTGACATTGTTATAATGAGGTTATTTAATTGCAGATCATTTCAGAAAAATATTAAATAATATCACCCCTTCGGGGTTTGATTTTAATTAGCAATTCATTTTCTACAATAATTTCATCCCTTCGGGATTTACAAAGCTGAATTATTAGACAAGCGAATGAATTATCATGAGCCTTATGTTCCGTCTGGATTCCCGCATTCGCGGGAATGACAATGGTGGTTTGGTCGGGAATGACAAGGGTGGCTTTGTCGGGAATGACAGAGTTGTGTTGAAAGTCTATGACATACTCGGAAAAGAAATTGAAACACTTGTAAATGAAAAACTAAATCCCGGAACGTATGAAGTAACATTCAACGCATCGCAATACCCCAGCGGAGTTTATTTTTATAGGTTGCAAGCGGGAGGTTATAATGAAACGAAAAGGATGATATTGTTGAAATAAATTTCTTAAACACCGAAGGTGTGATATTATTATAGAAATTAATTATTAATAATTGTTAGAACGCCGAAAGTGTGACATTGTTATAATGAGGTTATTTAATTGCAGATCATTTCAGAAAAATATTAAATAATATCACCCCTTCGGGGTTTGATTTTAATTAGCAATTCATTTTCTACAATAATTTCATCCCTTCGGGATTTACAAAGCTGAATTATTAGACAAGCGAATGAATTATCATGAGCCTTATGTTTCGTCTGGATTCCCGCATTCGCGGGAATGACAATTTATTTTTGTCATTTAAGAAATTTATTCTCTACCCCGCACGTTTATTTATTTCATCTATAATTTTTATTGCGTCCCGGGATTTTTTTGTGGGGGACCAAAGATATCGTGGCTTCGCCGCTACCAGGATTTCGCGGCTACGCCGAAAAAAATTTACTTCTTTCTGAACTTACTTCATAAATTTTTGTTATCTAAGTAAGTATTTTAAAATTAAATAGAGGAAGTTCAAGATATGTATAAAATATTAATGGTACTATTTACGTATTTAGCATTTAATACTTCGCCTTTATTGTCAAGAAGCGATACGGGTTCTACAGATAAAACAATTGATTTGACTATACAGCTTGATGAAAAATCATTATTAAATGCTTACATTACAGATTTCTATCCTACCACAAATTTCAGGAACGACGGGGATTTTGCTGCCGTGACATGGAAAACATCTACGGATACAATTTATATTGGCAGATCGTTATTCAAAATTGATTTGTCGGTAATACCAAAAAACGTTACAATAACAAGTGCCCAACTGTACTTAAATCATAATTCTACGCCCGTTCATTACGGCGGCTCAGGACACCACAAAGATGGAGGCTCGAATGCCTGCTATATTCAAAGAATCACTCAGAAGTGGGATACCGATTCTGTCACATGGAGTAATCAGCCCGATGTTTCGTCAGAGAATGTGATTATATTAAATTCAAGTACGTCTGATGATCAGAATTATATTGTAGATATTACAGCCGTGTTAAATGATATGTTAATGAATCCGTCTAATAACTTCGGTTTTATGATGAGACTTCAAACAGAATCTCCAATTGTGGCTCTTGGCTTTTCATCCGGAAGTTGTGCTAATTATAACGAAAGACCAATTTTGCAGATATCTTATACGATGCAATAATAGACTATAATGTAATAATATTTAGTTAATTGTATTAGAAATTATTAGGGTAGGGAATTATTAATCAAGATAATCAAATTACAAAGCGGATGTCAAAAAACACACATCGTGATAAATAATTATGATGAGGTTCGGGTAAAGCTATTTTTATAAACAGGATGAAAAAGAATAATTTATAAATTCTAATTTTTTTTAATTAAAAAAATCTGCACTCAATTTTAAATACTAATCACTTCGCATCTATCTGTTCATTGAGAACTTATTCCTTTATTTATTGTTATCAATATATAAGATTAAATAATAAAATTAATAAGCGAGGGAATAAATAAATGGGTAAGGTTACAACATTAATTATCTATTTTATAGGATTTTTTGCTATAACATTTATTTCCTGCAGTCAAACGAGCGTAACTAATCCACCCAATAATGTATCAATGAGGCTTAATGATACAACATTATCGAATGCATACATTACAGATTATTATCCTAATACTAATTTTAAAAACGATGGTGATTTTGCTGCGATCGCATGGCAGGATTCCGCAAGAGTAGGATATATAGGAAGAACAATTTTTAAAATCGATTTATCGTTTATTCCGCAAAATGCAACCGTTACAAGTGCCCAGCTTCTATTGACTTATGACCGTTCTCCTATTCATTACGGCGGTCCCGGTCATAATCAGGATAGCGGTTCAAATGCTTGTTATATGCAAAGAATAACACAAAGCTGGAGAGTTGATTCTGTTAATTGGAATAATCAGCCTGCTGTAACGACTTCAAATCAGATAATATTAAATGCAAGTACTTCCAATAATGAAGATTATACAGTTGATATGACTGCAGCAATTAGTGATATGGTAGCAAATCCTACAACAAATTTCGGGTTTTTATTAAGACTTCAGACTGAATCTCCTATTAGGGCTCTGGGGTTTTCATCAGGTAGTACAAGTAATATTAATGACAGACCCGTATTGCAGGTGACTTATACAACACCGTAAATGATTTGTATATGGTCAAAAATTAAAAACCCCGTATGGGGTTTTCCGTTTATTATATCCTGAAGCATAGTCTAAAGCCTGCGGCTACAAGAGCGCTACAACGTTATCTTAAAATATTTAACTCTCTTTTACTGTTTCTGCTACTACAACTGCCTCTGCTACTGCCTTTTTCTTTCTGCCGAATATTTTTTTAGATAAATCATCAGAGAAAGAATATAAAGTCGGAGTGATTACCAATGTCAAAAATGTCGAAACCATTAAACCGAAAATAATTGCAATACCCATAGGTCTCCAGAACGCTGTGTTTTCACCGCCTAATATCCAGCTGAATGTTCTCCAGTCAAAATCAATTCCGGTAGCTAACGGAACGATACCAAGTATAGTAGCCGCCGCAGTCAGAAATATCGGTCGCATCCTGATTAGTCCTGCCTGAATCAATGCTTCATCCCTTTCAAAACCGCGTTCCTTCTCCAGTACTTTAGCAAAATCAAGCATAACTATTGCATTCCTTACTACAATTCCTCCAAGTGCTATCACACCAATACCGGACATAATAATTCCGAACGGTGTACCTGTAATGATTAGACCCATGAGCACACCAATCATAGAAAGTAATATCGATATCATAATCAAAATCGGAACACGAACGGAATTAAACTCGATAACCATTAAAAAGAAAATAAGTAATAACGAAATCACGAATGCCTTTCCGAGGAAGGCGCTGGATTCAGCCTGGTCTTCCTGTTCACCGGTATATTTTATTACATAACCGTCAGGCATTTTGAAATTTGCAAGTTTCGCCTGAACATCTTTTAAAACTTCGTTTCCGAGTCTTCCTTCTGCATTCGCACTGATAGTTACGACTCTTTTAAGATCTTTCCTGTTTATCGCTCCGACGCTTCCGGAGAAAATAACTTTTGCAACAGAAGAAATCGGAATTTCTTTTCCATCCTTATTAGTGAAAAATAAATTCTGAATCGTTTCTATATCATTGCGTTCGGCTTTGTTCAATCTGACAGTAACATCGTATTCATCTTCTCCGACTCTGTATTTACTTGCAGTGTTTCCGTTGATTGCTGTGCGTACGGTCATACCAATCGATGCCGTGCTCAGACCGTACAAGGCAGCTTTTTCCCTGTCAACTATTACCTGTATCTCAGGTTTGGTTTCATCATAGTTATCAGCAAGGTCGGTAAGTCCGGGAATATCTTTTATTTCTCTTTTAACCTGGTCGGCTATATGCCCGAGTTGTACAAAATCATCTCCCGAAATTTCAATATTTACCGGCGGTCCGACAGGCGGTCCCATCGTGGATTTTGCGACTTCGATAACTCCACCGGGAATATCCGAAATAGCTTTTCGAATATCTTCAACTGTTTCAAATGAACTGATTTGGCGTTTGGTTTTATCAATGAAATTAATTGTAACTACACTTTTGTTAGGAATTCCTTCACCGGTAAAATCAAGCGGATTGTTTGATGAACCCACATTTACAACTATACTTTCAATGTTATCATCTTTAGGAATTTTAGATTCTATCTTTTGAGTTAATCTGTTTGTTTCTTCAATGTTAGTACCAACCGGAGTCGTAATGTTGATGTTGCTTGAACGCGGATCGACATTTGGAAAAAATTCAACTCCTTTATTCAATGCACCGTACAGCATAAATACGAAAATCAAAATCGTAAATATAATAGCTATTGAAGTTTTTCTGAACTTCATAGATTTTCTGACAGCCCTTTCATAAAATTTAAGCGAAGTTCCGAAAAATTTAGCGTCGAAATATTCGAGAAATTTTGCAACAGGTCTGAATTTTTTTCTTTTGGATTTTTCTTTTTCTTTCTTATAATTAATAAATACAGATGCCTGTACAGGACTGATTACCATTGCTACAAAAAGTGATGACAACAAGCAAACAATAAGTGTGATTGGCAGATATTTCATGAAATCACCGACGATTCCCGGGAAAAATAAAAGCGGGAAGAATGAAGCAATAATTGTGAGCGTTGCAATAGTTACAGGGAATAAAACTTCCTTTGGTCCTTCCATTGCCGCATCGTGCGGATTGTAATCCAGTTTCTCCTGAAGCCTGTATATATTTTCAATCACAACAATTGCATCATCGACAATTATTCCGAGAACAAGAATTAACGTAAAAAGAACTATCATATTCAGTGTAATGCCCATCATGTTCAGAACAATAAATGATATCAGGAAAGAAAGTGGAATACTCGTTGCGACGAGAATTGCATTTTTTAATCCCATGAAGAAAAAGAGGATTAAGCAAACAAGTATTATTCCTGTGATAATTCCGTTTTCAAGTTCGTGAAGAGTGTCTTTAATATATTTTGACTGGTCGCCCGTCAGAGTGTACGATACTCCCGCAGGAATTAAACTTTTGTTATCGATTAATATTTGCTTTGTTTTGTCAACGATGTCTATAATATTTGCTCCGCTCCTTTTTTTAACTACGAGCGTTACGCTTTCCTTATTATCTGTTCTTGCAAATGTCTGCCGGTCCTTGAAACCATATGTTACATCAGCAACATCTTTTATAAATACAGGATTGTTGTTAAAAGTTTTTACAACGAGGTCTCTCATCATTTCAGGGTCTTTGTATTCTCCCGGTGTTCTGACAAGGAAACTTGATTTACCTACATCAACTTTCCCACCGGGGATATTCATATTATCGGCAGAGACTGTATTAATTACATCATTAAAACTTAAATTATAATATTTCAGCCTGTCAGCATTAACGTCAATTTTTACTTCTCTGTCAATTCCACCAACCACTTCGGATGAAAGCACTCCGGGGATTTCTTCGAATTTATCTTTGAATTTGTCCGCGACCTCTTTAAGTTTTGCGAGACCTATATTACCTGTTAAATTTACATATAAAATCGGAAATTCAGAAAAATTGATTTCTGTTATCACGGGTTCTTTTATATCCTGAGGCATTTTAGTTTTTGCAGTTGAAACTTTATCTCTGACTTTTTGTAATGCATCATCGATTACAATATTTGTGAAAAACTCAACTGAGATAGAAGAAAAACTTTCGCGTGATACCGATGTAATTTTTTTTACCCCTGTAATGCCTTTAATTTCTTTTTCGATTTCCTGAGTAACAAGATTTTCAATATCCTGCGGTGAAACGCCCGGGTACACTGTTGAAACAAATACATAAGGTATCTTAACATCAGGACTCGATTCTCTCGGTAGACTTATATATGAAAACGAACCGACCAATACTATAATCAACACGAGGATATAAACCGTTACCTTGTTTCCAACTATTAATTTAAAAAATTTCATAATAAAAACTCTTTTATATTAAATTATATATTAAAATATTTATTTATTCAGTTACAACCTTTACTTTATCTCCGTCGGCTAAAGCTCTGAATCCTTCATAGATAAGCTTATCGCCTATATTCAAGCCGCCGGTAATTAATACTTTATTATCCGTGTTTCCATCTTCCTGAACCATTCTTTTTTTGGCAATATCTCCTTCAAGAACGAAAACAAATTTTTCATCTCCGTTATCCACAATCAAATCTCTTTCCAGCACCACAGCATCATCAACATCGTGACGGGTTATAATTACATTTGCCGACATTTCAGGTTTTAATTTTTTCTTGCTGTTGTTAAGCACTATTTCAATTTCAAAAGTCCTGCTCTGGTTATCGACTGTAGGTGAAACGTAACTAATGGTTCCATCAAAATCTTCATCCGGCAAAACATCGAACGTTACTTTTACCGTTTGACCAACAGTAACCTGTCCTATAAATCTTTCGGGTAATCCTGCATTAATTTTTACTCTCGAAATATCCACTATACTAATTATCGGCATTCCGGGTGATGTCATTTCTCCTCTGTTCATATACTTGGCATCTACAACTCCGCTGATTGGTGAAGTCACATAACCTTTACTTAACCTCGTCCTGAAGAGTTCTACGGTTTTTTCCGCAACATCGAGCTGTAGTTTTGCATTTGTAAATTGCTGTTCGGTTGTAGCGTTCTCGCGGTACAAATTTCCTGTTCGTTCATAATTATCTTTTGCCAGCTCGTATTGTGCAAGTGATTGCTCATAAGTTGCTTCATCCACATCTTTTTTAAGCTTCACTACAACTTCTCCCTTTCCTACCCTGTCTCCTTTGTCTTTCGAAAGATATGAAATTAATCCTCCTTCTTCCGATGACAACTTTGCGCTTGTATATGGTTTTACTATTCCGACTACTTTGTATGTTTCTTTAAAAGATTCTCCCGTCACATCTTTTACTTTTACAAGCGTTAGCTTTTTATCATTAAGTTCTTTCTTTTCGCTTTTCTTGCCGCAGGAAATCACACCCACCACAAAAATTATTATCAATACAAAATAAATTGATTTCTTCATTTTATCTTTGGATTATTATTTTATTATAAGATTTATTTATTAAATTTAATTTTTATTTTTCAAGTAAACCTTCGAGGTCAGCCTTGGCATTCAGGTAATCGTAAATCGCCTGTAAATAAGCGAGTCTCGTCTGGTTCAAAGTTAATTCCGCATCCAGAACATCTATCTGGTTCAATACGCCGTTCTTAAAACTGATTGTAGCAAGTTCGTATCCGCGCTCGGCAAGCTTAATTGTTTCCGATTGTGCAATTATTCTTTTCTTTGCATCTTCCATCGCAGAAATTGTATTCTGACCTGAAATCTTTAATTTTTGTTTTGCATCGAGAATTGTTTCATCCGTTTTCTTTACGTCAATTTCAGCCTGTCTTTTCTTAAATGTATTTCTGATAAAATTCAAATCCCAGTTCAGTCCGATTCCGGCATTAGCCACAGTAAAAAATCTGTAATTTAAAACCCCCCTCGGGTCGTCTTCCATAGCGTCAATCTGGTATTGTCCGAACAAATAAAGTTTAGGCATATAATTGGCATTATTAACGGTAACGAGTTCTTTGTTAATATTTTGACTTAAATTAAGCTGCCTGATAGAAACATTATTCTCTGCAATCCTTTTTAAAATATCATCCGTTGAGCCGAATACTTCAGTGCTGTCATACGTAAGCATACCCGCTATATCAACCTCTTCGTTTGTCTTTATACCGATTGCATTTTTTAAAAGTTTTTTTCCGATTGAAAGATTGTTTAAAGATTGAGACAACGAAGGCTTTAATGTTTCAACTTTCACTTTTGCTCTTAGAAAATCGAATTCGGTATTGACGCCATTTCTATATCTTATTTCCACGAGTGCAAGATTATCATCTGCATTTTGAAGGCTCTTGCTGTTTACGTCTGCAACTTCTTTTAAAAACAGCACATTGTAAAAAGCTTTTTTAACATCGACTTTCACTTTCGTCTCAACCATATCTACATTTTCATTCTGCAATTCGGCATAAGTTTTTGCAATTCTGATTCCTGAAAAAACGGGGGTTCCTAAAAACGGTATCGCTTCGGTAACATTCAATATATTATTAATTGTATTATCAGTACCGATTTCATACCTCTGACCGAAAATATCAAACGCCTGCTTTTTAAATGTCCTGATATACTGTGTGCTGAGACTAAATGTTGGAACTAAGTTTTCATCATACACCTGGCTTACTCTTTCAAGTGCTTTATTCTTTTCGAAGCGGGCATTGATAACATCGGTGTTATTTCTAAGCGCCTCGTTAATTGCTTCACTCAGAGTAAAGGTCTTTTGCGTCTGTGCATTTCCGGACCCGGCAATAAATAAAAGAAATGCCAGACCCAAAATTACTTTTTTAAACATAAGCATAATATTTAGAATAATTTTATATTACGTAATTAAATTTCTTAATGATGATTTTTTTAATTTAATCATCTTTTTATATCTGACTCTTCCTTTTTCCGTAAGAATACCATTAATCAGCATCGCAAAACTATGGTGCAATGCATCTTTAAAAGTAATGTTATTTTCATTTAAAAACTTTGGATTGCAAATTTCCTTTGTAGTCAATGTATAGGAATTGATTATGATTTCAGGAGGAAAATCAATTATTAATTTTTCCTTTTTCCCTTCTTTTATTAATTTAGTTAAAATCATATCAATTTTTTTTATTTTGAACTTATCAACTTCACTCCATAAGTCTGGAAGGTGTAATTGTATTTCCCGCATCCATTTGTCGCTGGTTTTTGATAATCTTGCAATGTAATATTCCATAATCTCGACGAACTTGGTGATCACGTCTGCATCTTTATTTATAATCTCGTCTATAATGATGTGCATAGATTTTATTTCATCTTTAATAATTTCGTGTACAAGCATATCCTTCGATGGAAAATATTTGTAGATGGTCTTTTTGCTTATACGAAGCTCGGCTGCAATCTCGTCCATTGAAATTTTATAAAATCCCTCGGAAGTGAACCTGTTCTTCGTATAATTAAATATTTTATCTTTTTCTGTCATTTATTGCTTGTATATGGAAACTATTATAGTTTTTTAAGTTTCCAAATTAATAATAAAAATTCTTATTGTCAAGTTACAACAAGAAAATAAATATTAAATAATCGTTAAATATTTTTTAAAAAGTGAAACTTTTTAGCAAATCAATATGATATAGAAAATCCGGTTTTAATCAATTGTACGTAAAAATAAACCGGATGTTTCAATATAACATCCGGTTTTATTATAAAATTCTGATTCCATAAAGTATTTTTTAATCTTGTAAAATACCTTCGAATCTTAAATAGTTCTTACTTTATTACTTTAGAACTTTGCAACTTTATAACTTTATTTAACCACTACCAATTTCTTCACATCCGAAAAACTTCCCGAAGTCAGTTTGTAAAAATAAACTCCCGAAGAAATATTACTCGCATCAAATTTTGTCTCATAAGTTCCGGCAGTTTGATTTTTATTCACGAGTGTAGCTATTTCTCTTCCAACTATATCATAGATTTTCAAATTAACAAAACCGTTTTCGATTATTTGATATTTGATATTTGTAATCGGGTTAAACGGGTTCGGATAATTTTGTGAAAGTTCGAATTTATCCGGTATGCTGCCTGAAATTGGATTAATTTCAGTCGCAAGGTCAATAATTGCTGTGTACGTTTCCATATTATATCCGCCGGCTCTTTCATCTGTCCAAATAGGTACAATTCTCGTACCTTTATAATCAACATTAATATAATCACCGTATCTTACCGCTGTATTTGGTTGATTAGTAGGAGAAGGAACTGAGCTTAATTTTTCATTTACAAACGTGATGCCTCCGTCGGTAGAACGCGCAAGCCAGGCTTCTATAATATTATTGTTTGCGGTGTTTCGTGAATCATAATATAAAATGGCAATATTACCTGTTTCGTTAACGCTTATCCAGGGCCAGCATTGTAATTTACCGTTACTTACAGCGTCATTATTAACTCTTACCGCCGTTGAAAAGTTTGTGCCTCCGTTAGTCGAACGGCTGAGAAATATATCCGGGTCGCCATTTCTTGCATCGCACCAGGTAACATAAATATTTCCGTTTCTCGGACCGCCCGAAATATCAGTTGCTATCGAAGGAAATGTTAAATAACCATTTTGTGAAAATGGAACGTTCGGTGTAGCACCTTCTCCGGCAATAACATCGGTTGTTTGAAAAGACGTTCCGCCGTTTGTAGATTTGTTAAAATAAATTATATCATCACTAAAACCACCCAACCAAATAACATAGATATCACCGTTAGGTCCAATAGTGAGATCTGAACCCTGAACACCAGACTCGTGGCTTATTAAAAAAGGTGATGCCCAATTTACACCTCCGTTTGAAGATTTCATAAAAAGTATTCCGTTAGGTGTTCCAAAACGAGTCCAGGAAATATATAAATTGTTTTTATAAGGACTGCTTCCGTGAGTTAAATCACAAGCAATCCATTCTTTATCCTCGTTATTTCCATTACCTCCAGCGGCTATATATCCTACGGGAAATGTGATTCCTCCATCAGTAGATTTATATATTAAAACTTCACCATTTCCGTTAGTTATGTCTATCGAAATTGTCGCAATATAAAAATTTCCTGCAGTATCAGAACAAACAACTGCATCGCTTGTTCTTGGATGTGAAGGATCAGTTATGGGAGTCAAAGCACTCACTGACCACGATGTACCTGCGTTAGTTGAATAACTATAGCCCACCCTTCGTATAGGGTCAGATTGATTAATAGTAGTTCTGAAATCTCTCCATGCTCCTACTACAATATTCGGAAATTTTCCGCTGAATTTTATGGACGGTTCGTTCTGCGGAGTGCTGTCATTTGATATGTCATAGTTAACATACGGGTACGGGAAATATGGATATTCTCCAACCGAAATCGGCGGTCCGATTGGATTCCTGCTGCTTTCCTCGGTTGAATATAAAGGTTTCGAAAATCTTGGAGACCGATTATTTTGCGCAAACATTAATTGTGCTGATATAACCGTTATCAATGCAATGAATAAGAATATTTTTTTCATTTTTTATTTAAGTTTATTTTATGACTTGTAGTAATTTAAAACAAAAATTTTCACTTAATGGTTTTTAATATTATAAAATCTGCTTTTCCGGGATATTAATAATACCCAAATTCAACATAACTTTTTCCTTAAAATTTTCCTCCTCCCATTTTATTATCTGGTTGCATATTTTATTGAAATTCAAAGCTCTTTTCTTTTTAATATCCGATAAAAATTCCCGGATTGGTTTTGTCGGAATATTGTCTTTCCTGCTCTTTTGTTTACTGTTAAAAAACCTGATTTCTTTAAGAAATTTATTAAGCTTCACACTTAATACATCCATATCATGTACATTACCCGTTCTGTCTACAAATGATTTAATATCTATATAATATTTCGTGAAATCCTCTTTAAATGCATTCAGATATAATTCCATAAAATATCTCAACGGTTTCGCTTTTATTCTCATTCGGTGAAGTTTCATTTTATTCTTCGTCTGTCCGATAACAGAAGTCTTGAATTTAAACATATTATCGAATAAAAATGGAAATATGTTCTTAGCATTTTCCCTGAATGATTTTAAAGGTTGTAATTGAGTAAGCTTTTGTTTGCGGGATTTATTTAAATATTTCGTGTAAAATTTCAGAAACTGATTTTTTTTATCAGAAAAATTTAATATATCAGGATGTTTAAAAAGCTCAGCACGCTTTTCAAGTGTAGTGTAATTTAAATTTGCAAAAAGAAGCATAAGTGCTTTAATTTCATTAATATTTCGTTTAGCTATATAACTGCCCAGCATTGCCGAGAGGACATCAAGCTCTCTTACGGGACCCAATAAATCTATAAAATTTTTTAATATAGAATATGTTTCTAAAAATTTCTTTTGAGGAAATAACGAACGAAATATCTTAAAAAGTGCCTGAAGTCTGCGGGCTGCAACCCGTGTATCGTGTAAAACCTCAATTTTCCTTTCCGAAAATATTTTACTATAATGTAAATATAGTTCCTCAGTTCTTAAGCGGAAGAGAAGTTCCAGACAATTTAAAAGTTCGTCATCATAATTCAGTCCATCTATTTCTAATGCACGTGCCATAACATAATTTAATAAAAAACAATCTGAAAAAGAACTAACAAATAATAATTACTTTATGTTTAATCATATTTTTCTATCAAAAAAAGCCGGAAAATTTTGCAAAATTCCGGCTTGATAGGGGAGAACTTATGAATAAATTTTCAAAAAATGTATTTTTTAAGAAAATATTAAAAATGAAAATCTAAGTTCTATTTTCTTAAACAAAAATAAAAATAATGATTTAGATTTACCTGTGCAGGAAGTAAATATATGTAAAAAATTGTTACGGGCTATGCAATCCGATTATTTCTGTTCGTGATATTAAAAAACCTCGAATATCTTTTTGAATCAAGATTAAACGAGGTTTTTTTATTCGTACCGGGAGGGGGATTTGAACCCTCGACCTGCGGATTATGATTCCGACGCTCTAACCAACTGCTTAAAAAATTTCGCATACATTTCTAATTTTTCATATGAATTTTCATATCATTCGATAATTCTTTTCGGTGTAAAAGGAGTAAAATATTATGTTCATATCGAAACGTAAAAATAAAGTTTATTATCTTTTTTACACTGGCTCAGACGGTAAAAATAAAATGCGTTCCTGCAAAACTAAAATAAAAAGCGAAGCATTAAAATTTTTAACTACGTTCCGGGAATCCTCAAAAATTCAAAAAGAGGTTATTTTTGCAAATTACAAGATTTCAGACCTGCAAACTGAATTAATCGGATTTGCTAAGACAAATTACAGGTATAAGACCGTAAAGGAATATAAAAGTATATTTAATAATTTTATCAATGTAATTGGAGATATACGCTTAAAACTCATTACAGTACAGCAAATAGAGGCTTATAAGACATTCAAATCAAATGAAGTAACAGGGGAAACGGTTAATAAACATCTTAGAACACTTAAAGCCGGGTTTAATTTTGCAATAAAACTTAATTGGATTGAAAAGAATCCTTTTGATAAGGTTGTTAAAATTAAGATACCTCAAAAAGAACCTCAAATATTTACAGATGAAAATTTAAGTGATTTATTCAAAGTAATAGACGATATAAGGATTTTAAACATTGCTAAATTCGGTTTAAATTCCGGGTTTAGACTTAACGAAATATTAAACCTGCAATGGAATGATATAGATTTCTCAAATGAAACTATAACGATTCGTAACAAGGCAACATTTAGAACAAAATCCGGGAAAATCCGGGTTGTTCCGTTGACGAATAAATTAAAAGAAATATTATTAATCGTGCAGGGGAATAAATCCGAATCGAACATTATTGAAATTAAACCTATTCAAGATAGTTATATCTTTAAAAAACCCAACGGATACAGGTTTTCACCGGATTTCATATCTCATAGATTTAAGAAATATTGCAGGGTTGCCGGACTTCCTGAGCGTCTCCATTATCATTCATTGCGTCACCAGTATATTACAGACCTTATTAAAAGAGGGTTAAGTATTAATTTTGTAAAAGAATTAGCCGGACACTCAGACATTAAAACTACGCTTGGCTATACTCATATAACAACTGAGGATTTAAGACAGGCAATTAATAAAATAACCATTAATCTTTGAATAATTAGTTTGTTGATTGTTTCAAAAATTGTAGATATTTTTTATAATAAATCAAATCGGGAGGGTTTTATGTTAATAACAAATTTTATACAAAATAACGCTCCAAGTGTAGTAGCGGTTTTCGGTTTTTTTGTTTCCATAGTAATGCTAATACTTGCTATCAGTTTAATAGTTACTATTTTCTCAATCAATTCCACTGTTAAAAAAATCAATTTTAGATTAGGTAAAATTATAGAGTTGATTGAGAATGTTGGAAAATTAGATAATACCGAAAAGAAATAAATCATATTATTTATATAATAATCTTAATTAAGAAGTGATTTCAAGATTTATTGAAATTTATAATAAATTCGTTTCAAGGGAGGGAAAATGAACAAATATAAAAT
>Ga0224523_1000011_pt1 | contig 131435 bp, 110 predicted proteins | sample CFST50metaG_FD_182732 | JGI IMG/M metagenome (GOLD analysis project Ga0224523, IMG submission 182732) | Peat soil microbial communities from Stordalen Mire, Sweden - C.F.S.T50 | ecosystem: Environmental > Terrestrial > Soil > Wetlands > Peat | place: Sweden: Norrbotten County, Stordalen Mire... | reverse complement strand
GGGGGCAGGGGGGGCTGATGAGGTGAGGTCTTGAGTTAGGATATACCGGATATGAACAAAATATTTTTGCATACCCTTATAGCGTCTTTTCTGATCCTCTCCTGCTCTCGCCGGGTTGAACGTCCCCTTATGGACTACAGCTCAGGCGCCCCCGTAAAATTCCCGGAATGGGAATGCCATCAAGTGTTTTCGCTGCGCCTTGACTCACTCACCGGAAAATCATTTCTTGAAATCTCGGCCTTTCCTAAAAAAGAATATCCCGGAATTCAAATACCCTGGCTGACGGGCGATTGGAGCGGCTATTCAACGCTTACAATCATTGCCCGCATACACGACAACCGCGATTCAGCCTCATTTAATCTGATTGTCTTTGACGGCCGGGGTCAATTTACGTTTAACAATAGATTTGAAAAAGAATTCATCGTTGACTCGGGGTGGACCGTATGCGAGGTCTCGCTTTTAGGCGGCCTCACCACTCCGGCTGGTAGGGCCATCGATATGAACCATATCAATCAAATTGTTTTTTTCACGGAACGGCGAATGGAGCCCACGGTTTTCGATATAGGAAAAATTCAACTTCAATAAACAATCACGGCCGCCTGAACCGATTATTAATTACCTCGCCGAATTCACCCCGCTCGCGCAAAACAATTGCCGCATGATCGCGTGACCCGGCCGGCGAAGCATGGCTGCCCATTTTTTTTTCATCGAGAAAACCTTTTTTCCGTCAAAAAAACCCGCTTTCGCCAGTTGATCGGGAATTCCCTGTCCCTCGGATTTTAAAAAAGCCCCATCGCCCATCGAATGACTGTGAGCACAAAGGACTTCCAATGTCACGGAGGAAAACCCCGCTTCATGCAACATCGTAGGTAGTTGCCTGCCGATTCTCGGATATCCCCCGTCTTTTTCCCTAGCAGCGCAATATGCCGAATAATAATCGTCAAGTTCATGCACCGGCGGCCAGGTGCGAAGGTGAAAGTCGAAGTCATTATCGATGACGATGATTTTTCCGCCCGGTTTAAGGATACGCCCGGCCTCACAAAGCGCCTGCATGGGCTCGGGAAGGTGCTCCAGCACAAGGCGAAGAACGGCAATGTCGAACATCGCGTCGGGCAGCTTTGTGTTTGATACGGATTCATTGATAAACAATGGAACCGTTAATCCGGCCTTGAGGAATGAGCGTTGCGCCGTTTTGATAAGCGTTTCATCTATTTCCACGCCGGTCATAGGCGCATGCGGGAAACGTTTTTGAAGCCGTTGCATCAGGCGTCCCGTGCCACAGCCAAGATCCACAATCGAGGATGCCGAGGATAGGCCCATACGTTCGAAAAACTCGCCTTCCACGGGCCAAAACAAATCCACTTGGGCGTCGAGTCTCTTTACTTCACGTTTAAAATCACCGCCAAAGGAATGCGCGTTATAGGAGGATTGGTTTTCATTCATGGGAAAAACCGCCGTGTAATGAAATATTTCAAACAGTTTAAAAATAAGATACAGCGAATCAAATCATGTATATTTTAATGTAAAGCCCCTTAACGGAAATCGCGGTATGTGCGGAATAGCCGGTATAGTCAACCTTTTTGAACCCAATCCTCCCTCGCTTGATATACTCAAACGCATGATCGGCGTCATGCAATACCGCGGCCCGGATGAAAGCGGCGTTTTTTGCGATGATTGGGCGGGATTATGCCATGCCCGGTTAAGCATCATCGACCTTGGAGGCGGCAGCCAGCCGATGTGCAACGAAGACGGAACCTTGTGGGTGGTATACAATGGCGAAATATACAATTACCGCGAATTGCGGATAGATTTACTGGCGCAAGGCCATCGTTTTAAAACCGTTTCCGACACCGAAGTCATCATTCACGCTTACGAGGAAAAAGGCGAGGCGTGCCTCAACGACTTCAACGGGCAATTCGCCTTTGCGCTATGGGACTCCCGGAAAAAAGAACTCTTTCTCGCCCGCGATCGCGTAGGCGTACGTCCATTGCACTATACGGTATTCGACCGCAGGCTTATTTTCGCCTCCGAGATCAAGTCGATCTTTATATCTCCGGAAATTCCCCGAGAAATCGACCCTGTAAGCCTGGACCAGGTATTCACCTTTTGGACCACGTTGCCGGGCCGCACCATGTTTAAAGGCGTTAAGGAATTATTACCCGGTCATTGGGTAAAAGCGAACAACGGAAAAATCACGACGGGGAAATACTGGGACATTCCTTTGTATCATCGCGACGAACAACTGTCCGCCGAATCCCCCCTGCAATTAGAGGAACGGATCCAGGCGATACTTTCCGATTCCGTGCGACTTCGCCTGCGCGCAGATGTTCCCGTGGGAACCTATTTAAGCGGCGGGCTCGATTCATCCGGCGTATCGGCGCTTGTCGTACGCGAATTGGGCGCCGACATCCATACGTTCGGGATCAGGTTTGAGGAAAGCGCCTTCGACGAAGGCCCGTTTCAAAAAGAAATGTCGGGGTTTCTTAACACCCATCACCATGAAATACATGCGACAAATGAAAAAATAGGGGAAGCGTTCGCCGACGTCGTCTGGCATTGCGAAAAACCCCTTTTGCGCACCGCGCCCGTTCCGCTGTATCTCCTTTCAAAACTTGTCAATGAACTCGGCGTCAAGGTCGTTTTGACGGGAGAAGCCTCCGACGAATTTTTCGGAGGGTATGATATATTCAAAGAAATGCAAATTAGGAGATTTTGGGCTCGCAGACCGGAGTCCTTGATACGGCCCTTGCTTATAGGCAAACTGTATCCGGACATATTTAAAAATCCGGTGTTGAAAAAAACATTACCCGCGTTTTTCTCACAAAACATGCAAGATACTGATGATCCGCTCTATTCTCACAGAATCCGTTGGAGCAATACCGCCAAGGGTAAATTTTTCTTCTCCGAAGCCGTAAAGAAAAATATCGGCGATTATTCGGGCCTCGATGAGTTGATAAACGTTTTACCCCCTGATTTTTCCCGATTCGACAATCTTGGGAAGGCGCAATTCCTTGAAATCGACGTTTTCCTGGGCAATTATCTCTTGTCATCCCAAGGCGACCGGGTGGCAATGGCCCATTCCATTGAAATTCGGTTGCCGTTTCTCGATCATAGGCTCCTTGAATTCGCGGGCCGCATCCCATCGCTGTGGAAAATCCTTGGAATGAGCGAAAAGCACATCCTGAAGAAATCCTTTAAGGGTATCCTTCCCGAAAGCATCATATCGAGAGTAAAGCATCCCTATCGCGCTCCAATCCACCATTCGCTGCTTCATACGAAAAGCGGCGAATACCACCGGACACTCCTTAATGAAAAATGCATTGACGATTTTGGCATGTTCAACGGCAAAATGGTTTCGCAACTTGTAACAAAGCTCATGAGACCCAATGCCGCCAGCGAGGTTGACGGCATGACGCTGACGGGTATCTTATCCGCCCAAATTATCCATCAAAAATTCATTGAAAATTTCCGTTCAATCGATGTTCCACTTGCGAATTTACACGTCCTTATCGACAAAAGGGCTTCCCGATGAAAGGAAAAGAATAGTATGTCACTTACTCCTATACCGGCATTTTCTTCTTCCCTGCTTGCCGTGGACCCGGAAAAGGAAACGAAAAGAATAACCGACGCCATCGTCAAAGCGGTTTCCTTTGACTTCAGAAAAAAAGGCCTTATCGTGGCGGTTTCGGGGGGCGTGGACAGCAGCGTTACGCTGGCGCTGTGCGTTCGAGCGGTTGGAAAGGACCGCGTGTTCGCCTTGCAAATGCCCGAGCGCCATTCGGCGTCGGAAACGCTGCCCCTGAGCGACCTGATCGCCGACCATTTCGGCGTCCCCAAAACGCTTGAGGATATTTCGGGAATACTGGAAGCCGTAGGATTTTACACGCGGTATAACGAGACCGTGCGATCGGTCATACCCCAATACGGCAACGACTGGAAGTCCAAAATAGTATTACCGAAAGTAACCGAGAACGTCGGATACGCACTGTTTTCAATCGTCGCCCAAAGTCCGGAAGGTCAAATGGTCAAGGCACGCCTTCCCTTGAACGCCTATCTCAATATTCTCGCGGCAACGAATTTCAAGCAGCGGATCAGGAAAATGATGGAATATTACCACGCTGACAGGCTTAATTACGCGGTTACCGGTACGCCGAATCGTCTCGAATATGACCAGGGATTTTTTGTCAAGCTCGGCGACGGTTCCGCAGACATTAAACCTATCGCGCATTTATATAAAACGCAAGTTTACCAACTCGCGGAATATCTTGGAATTCCAAAGGAAATCCGTTCCCGGCCCCCAACCACCGATACCTATTCCCTCGCCCAGGGCCAGGATGAGTTTTATTTTTCCCTTCCCTATGATAAAATGGACCTTTGCCTCTATGGAAAAAACAATGGTTTTTCTCCCGCCGACATAGCTTCTTCGGTAGGACTTCCCACCGATCAGGTACAACGGGTATTTCAGGATATCGACGCCAAGCGTTTAGCTACTCGGTACCTGCACATGCCTCCCATTTTAATTGAAAGCGTTAAAGAGGTTGCAATCAAAAAAGAATAAGATATACAATAGGTATCGGTATGACTCTTTCAAAAGTCGAATTTTTAAAACTTTTTAAAAACTGGCTCGCGGCATGGAACAGACACGACCTTGCCGAAGTCATGGAATGGTTCCATGAGGATGTCGTTTTTGAAAACTGGACGGGGGCGACTATCACGGGTAAAACCGCGTTACGAAAAGCATGGACTCCATGGTTTTCAAAGCATGGCGGTTTTACATTTACGGAAGAGGGTTTTTTTGTTGACGAAAGTGAACAAAAAATCCTTTTTCAATGGCGGTTGGAATGGCCTTCTCCCGAACAACAATTCATCGGGAAACCTGAAATCAGGCGCGGAGCTGATATTCTCCATTTTCTGGACGGGAAAATCCATAGGAAATATACGTACTCTAAAACCATGATCCACATCGATTCAAGACCGGTTTTTTTGCAAGCATAATGATAGAAACCGGAGGATGTAACACCATACCATGGAACAAATAACCTTATTTAAAGAATTATTGGAAACGCTAAACCCCGGTTTAAGCATTCTTCCGGATAAGAGTGAGGAAACCGCCGAAAATACGCTTTGCGCGTTATGGCATACCGCGTGTGGTAATCGGGTTTCGCCCATCGCCGCGCAAAAATTAAAACTACCGCCATTGACGGCCGCCCAACACTCGCTCTTGGAGGACTATATTCAAAAAAGACTTTCGGGCATGCCGCTTGCGCATTTGACCGAAAGACAGAACTTCATGGGCTTGGACTATATTGTAAATCCAGGCCTTTATATTCCCCGGAAAGAGACCGAACTTTTAGCTAAAACCGCCATTGCATCCATTAACAAAGATTATGCGTCGGATGACAATATACAGGTCATTGATTTGTGTACTGGAATTGGAACCGTTGCTTTAGCAATTGCTCACTATTGTAAAACCACGAAAGTTTTTGGGTCCGATATTTACGAACCCGCCATTGAAGCCGCCAAAATGAATGCAAAGCACTTTTGTTTGGAACAAAGATCCGCATTTTTCAACGCCGATCTTTTTGGTCCGTTCGAATCGCTTTCAATCAAAGGTTCTACCGATTTTATCGTTTGTGCGCCCCCCTACATATCATCCGCAAAAGTAAAAACCATGGCGCCCGAAATAGCGCAACACGAACCCCCGGAAGCTTTCAACGCGGGCCCGTTCGGGCTTTCCATTTTCAGCAAACTCATTTCTGCCGCGCCTGAATATTTGAACGTAAACGGCTATTTGATTTTTGAGTGCGGGTTAGGCCAGGGGGATTTTCTTTCAAAGCGCATATCCGCGAATATCCGTTATGGAAGCGTCGAGGAAATCCGGGATGAGAACGGCAACGTACGCGTTTTAAAAGCGAAAAAAGTTGCCTGATATCCGTTCTCAATAAGCATAAGCGCCCCCTCATCCCCAGCGGGGGACTAGTATTGAAAATGTACAATGCTTTATGGTATATTAGGAAACCATGAACGGTTTTTTAAAGCAAATGGCATCCCTCGTCGCGAAAGCATGTCGCGATCCCCTTTCCGCGATTGACGTTGGGGCCGCTCTGGCGAGAGGCACATGGTACATACTGCGTTATAGCCTTTTCAATAAAAGAATCAGAATAGGCTTTCCATTCCGGGCATTCGGCCCCGTTACCTTAAAAGGCCCAGGGTATATTTCCATAGAAAAAGGTTGCGGGGCCTATTCGAACATGTTCGACGGTTTAACAATTGTTACGCTCAACGACCGCGCTCGGGTGACAATCGGGAAAAAAAGCCGAATGGGCGGCCTTACCATCCGGTGCGCAAACAATGTGCGGATAGGCGGCAAGCTTCTGACATCGGCATCGCTTATTCAGGATTCCATCATGGTGAACCCCCCCCGCCAAAGATCCTTCGCGAACGCGGCGTCCTTGCGACCCCTACCGGTTTCGATTGGAAACAATGTTTGGCTGTGCGGACAGGCCTCGATATTGCGAGGAAGCCGGATCGGCAATGATACGGTCGTGTCGGTAGGATCGATCACCCACGATAAGAAAATCGGCGAAAATCTTTTGGTAATGGGAGGGCCATCCTCGACGACATTGCCTATCGATAAGCTAATGGCCTGGGAGAAGCGCTCATGAGGGATATGCTTGCTCGCCTACGCGGCGAGCTCTTCACCGCGTGGTGCCGCCTATTTCGGAAAAATATCCGCATCGGACCGGGATTGCGTATATACAAACGGTTCTCCATTCGCGGAAGCGGGACCGTGGGAATCGGGAAAAATTGCCTTGTCGATGGGATCATCGGCGACCGGCGGCAATACTGTTGCATCGATACCGGCAACGCCGATTCACGCGTGCGCATAGGCGATAATGCCCGGTTGTTTGCGGTTAAAATGTGGGTAAAATTCTCCGTTGTCATCGGCTCGGACGTCCTCATAGAGGAATGCGGCATCATCGACACGGATTTCCATTCAATCGACCGCCTCCGAACGAGCCCTCCTCCGCTCGAACATTTTGAAAAATGCCGGATCATCATAGGTGATCGTGTATGTATAGGAGCGCGTTCCGTGATGACCAAGGGTGTTTCCATCGGCGACGATGCGGTGATTTCTCCCGGCTCAATTATTACCCGGTCAATACCCGCGCGCTTTTTCGCCTGCGGCAATCCCGCGAAAATCAGCGGGCCCATTGATGGGCCGCCGCCGTATCAAGAAAAAATAGAAGGAGCCCCATGAAATTCTTCAATAAAGCGACACGCCGCCTACCATTTTGGTCAACCTTTATAGTATTATTAAGCGTATGCCAATGCCGAAGGAGCGATGAAACCATGGCCGTGCAATCAACAACTATTCAATCCTTAAACGCAATTTCCCAGACTCGATGGGATGAGCTTTCAAAAAAGAGGATTTTCTTTGGTCATCAGTCCGTGGGCGCGAACATACTCGAAGGCATTCATGATATAATGAATCAATCGCCGCTGATTCACCTGTCGATTAAACGGACGCGGGACCCAAAGGATTTCGAAAAACCGCTGTTCGCCGAATTCGCGATAGGTGCTAATGAAAATCCCAAATCAAAGATTGATGATTTCCGGACGCTCATGGAGGGCGGCATAGGCGCGCATGTCGATATCGCGTTTTTCAAGCTGTGTTATATCGATATCAACGCCAATACCGACGCGGCCGCCTTATTTACTTATTATAAAACAGCCATGGACCTTCTTGCTGCGGAATTTCCCAAGGTCCGCTTTATCCATTGCACCGCCCCTTTGACCAGAATGGATTCGGGAGTCAAAGGGTTTATTAAAAAACTTCTTGGAAAAAACAATAGCGGCCTGGCGAATCTCAGGCGGGCGATCTATAATAAAATGATGACGGATACTTATGAACCGGGGGGAAACCTCTTCGATATCGCCCGATTCGAGTCAACATTTCCCAACGGAACGCGAGCGGTTCGACGGATTAACGGAACGGACTGTTATGGGCTCGCGCCGGGTTTTACGTCCGACGGCGGACACCTTAATCAAAGCGGCCGGGTAATCCTTGCAAAAGAGCTCTTGGAACTGCTCCAAGCAACTCATTAAGGACAAAACCAGATCATGATTCTTAAAAATTGCGCATTCGGCCGAGATCTTGAAAAATTCTACAGAATCGATTTGGAAGAAAGCCGGCCGGGCCCGGGGGCCAAGCTTAACATTTGGGTAAACAACTTCGGACTCCATTGCGTGGCGGCGTACCGTTTCGGCCAATTCGCGTCCCACCTTTGCCATAAAAATATCCTCATAGGGTTTATTCCAAAAACTATTCATCGCTTCCTGAATTTCCTCGTTCGAATGATTTATCACGTTGAAATAAACGCCCTATCCATCGGGCCTGGATTTTACATTGGGCATATCGGCACTATTTTAATCGGCCCGTCGAACATCGGAAAGAATTTAAGCGTTACCCATAACGTAACGATCGGCGTAGGCTATTCCCCAGGAAGGGAAGGCAGGCCCGTTATCGGCGATAATGTCTGGATAGGCACCGGATCGACCTTAACGGGCGCCATAACGATCGGAAACAACGTTACCATTATACCGGGCACGTTTTTGTCCCGCAGCATTCCCGACGGATGCCTCGTCGGCGGGAATCCTGCACGCGTACTGGCGCAGAACTACGATAATCAAAAGTTGCTATAGGGAGAAAATAACCGTTTTGATTTTTAATACGGAGTTATGCATTCCGATCAATTAACTCTGCAAAAGGAGGTCTTTTTGCCTTCACCAATATCGCGAAGAGTTTTCATGAAGTTGTCATGTTTATTGGCGACTATCAGCATACCGTTCCCCGGTTGCAATAAACGCGCTGAACCGTCCAATAATAGCAAACCGATACCCAGCGGCGATCTTATCCGGCTTAGTGACGATTGCGGGCCGGTTCTTTTCGGTATGCCGATAATATTATGTGGTGCGGTAGTAAAGGAAAAACCCACTTTCAATCTTCTTGGTAATTTTGGAATCCTGAGTTTGGGTCCGCCGCGGCCGGTTGTCTATATTTCCACGGATGAAAAACATTATACGAACATCGGCATCCGCGAACACGAGGAATTCAGCGTTTGCTTTCCTCATCAAAGCATATTGGCAAAGGCTGATTATTGCGGAGTACACTCTGGCCATACGGTCGACAAATCCCGCATTTTCAACGTTCAATACGGTTCGCTTAAAAATGCCCCTCTTGTCAAAGACTGCTATATCTGCTTCGCTTGCAGGGTCATTCAACGGACAAAAATCAATACTATGGATGTTTTTTACGGAGAAATCATCGAAAAGTTCGGCAGTGCCGCGTGCGTTGTCAACGGCAAACCCGATCCTGAAAAAATTAAACCGATCGCCTTTGGGCCGGTTAACGCATACCGGGCGGTTGATACAGTTGTTGGGACCCCATGGTCGGAATATCGGAAAATAAGCTGATAAATCAAGGTCACGTGCAACCTGCCTGTTGAAGCGGCAGCGCGGACGGATCATTTTAATCCGGTTAATCCGGGTTAGTCTCTGTAGCTGAATTATATGCGCGTCCAGCGTATATAATTCCTGCGTACAGAGACTTATCCACCTTGTGGGTTAGAAAAAAGAGAATTTATCGATGAAGGATTTATTGAATTATCCTTTTGATTCACATGCAGTGATTAGGAAAAAAAAAGCAATCAAAAGAGAGTTGCTTGGCGGAAAAGAGACATTTCAGGATTGCAGGGTTGCCATTTTGGGAGGTTCAACGACATCTGAACTACGTGATATTTTGGAATTGTTTCTATTAAAAAAGGGCCTCAAGCCTTCCTTTTACGAATCCAACTATAACCGTTTTTTTGAAGAAGCCGTTTTTGAAAACGCTCGTTTGGATTTTTTTAACCCTCAGTACGTTATTATTCATTCTGGTATTGTCAATATAGAATCCTATCCTGATTTCGCGGATTCCCAACAGGATGTTGATGATAAAATAAAAAAAACAATCGAAAAATTTGAAATGATCTGGACTCGATTATTTGAAAAATACTGTTGCGAAATCATTCAAAACAATTTTGAATTACCCCATTATCGAATTCTTGGGAATTTAGATGCCGTGGACCATAGAGGACGGGTTAACTATGTCCTGGACCTGAACAAGGAGTTTGCCTTAGCGGCCCGAAAGAAACCCTTCCTTCATATTAATGACGTACATTACTTATCGTCGATGTTGGGAATAAAGGAATGGTTTGATCCATCCTACTGGTACTTGTATAAATATGCGCTAAGCTTTACGGCAATTCCTCTATTATGTTACAATGTAGCTTCTATTATCGGAGCCATTATCGGTAAAAGCAAAAAACTTGTGGTTGTTGATCTTGATAATACTCTGTGGGGTGGGGTCATTGGGGATGATGGGGTTAGCGGAATAAAACTGGGCAAGGATACTCCCCAAGGAGAGGCTTATTTAGAGTTTCAAAATTATTTAAAATGCTTGAAAAATAGAGGCGTCATGCTTGCCGTTTGCTCAAAAAATGAAATGGTGAGTGCTCAAGAAGGGCTCATGCATCCGGATTCGGTTTTAAAAATAGATGATTTCGCCGCCGTAAAAGCCAACTGGGAGCCTAAAGATAGCGGTATAAATAAAATCGCGGCAGAATTAAATATAGGCCAGGACAGCATCGTATTTGTGGATGACAATCCGGCCGAACGTGAATTGGTACTTGGAAATATGCCCGGCGTAGAAGTCCCGAATATTGGAAGCGATGTGGTCCGTTTTCCCGAAATTATGGATCGAGCGGGTTTCTTTGAAACGGTTTCCCTTTTAAAAGATGACCTGCATCGCAACGAATACTACAATCAGAATGTCAATAGACTTCAAGATGAAGGTAAATTCGGCAACCATGATGAATATCTGATTTCTCTGCAAATGACTGCCGAGATAGGCGAATTCAACAGGACCTATATCGAAAGAATTACTCAATTAACAAATAAGACAAACCAATTCAATTTAACCGTTAAACGATACATGCAGGCGGAGATAGAGGAAACGCTGGAGAATCCCGAATTCATTGGCCTTTATGGAAAACTTAGGGACAAGTTCGGAGACAACGGTCTTGTTTCGGTTATGCTCGGCAGAATAACCGACTTCCGGAATATCCATATAGATTTATGGGTCATGAGCTGCCGGGTGTTGAACCGTGAAATGGAATTCGCCATGTTTAACGAGTTTGTTGGCAAGTGTGTAAAAAAAGGGATCAATGTCATTTACGGTTACTATTTTCCCTCCGCAAAAAATGGAATCGTATCCGATATATATTCTCGCATTGGGTTTAACAAAGTCCGTGAAACGGAGACGGGGGCTACAGTGTGGATGTTTAAGCCGACGAAAAAACATAAAAGAATTACCCACAAAATTGAAATCAAAGGACTGTTTCATGGAAACGAATGAAATAATTGGTACAGTAAAAAAGGTTATCATGGATATACTAGATTTACATGATTTGGAAATTACTCCGGCAACGAAAATAAATAGCCTTGAAGGATGGGATTCTTTAACGCAAATTAATCTCTATTCATCGCTTGCACACGAATTTTCCATTAAATTAACTATAGATGAAGTAGAAAACATAAAAACCATCGCAGATATCGTCGATCTGATAAGAGAAAAACGATGAAACTTCACCATTTAGGCATTGCATGCATAGACATTCACGAAATTCTTGTTTCTCTACGACATAATTATAATGTGTTAAAGGCAACGGAAATTCTCTTTGATGAAAACCAACAGGTTTCAATTTCCATGGTGTATATAGAAAACGGCGTTCCTTTTGAGCTTATATCCGGAGAAAAAGTTAAACCGTTTATAAAAAGAAATAGTTTTATTTATCACATGTGTTACGAAGTCGCCGATCTGAATCAGTCAATTGTTTCTTTTGTTCAAAACGGCGCGACGCTGATTTCTGAACCCAAAGCGGCGGTATTATTCGAAGGCAGACCCGTTGCATTTCTCAACACATCAATCGGTCTAATCGAATTACTTCAAGCATAATAAAATTACTTGTCCGATCTTTTTCATGGGGCCTGAAATAATGCAAGAGAAAACAAAGGTTTTGGCATCGGCTATACAGCAACAATTTTGGCTGCTCAACCAATTAAACCCCGATAGCCCCGCTTATAATATAGCTTCGGTTTTTAAAATTCGGGGGAACCTGGATATCGGCAGGTTGGAAACGAGCATAAATGAAATTTTAAGGCGCTTTGAGGTTTTTCGGTCCACGTTTGTCATGGAAAACGATTTATTATTTCAAGTGATAAACCCTTATGAGCCAATCCGGATTGCCGTTGAAAATTATAATGGCTTACAGGGTGAAAATGAAAGCGCCATGCGGGACACGCGGACCGAGTCCGCGTTGCCTTTTGACTTGGAAAAAGGACCGCTTGTCCGTTGTAAGGCGTTTGTTCTTGCTAAAAATGAATATATTTTTTCAATTACTATGCATCATTGCTTAACGGATCTGAAAAGTAATGACATTTTCGGGGAGCTGTTGTCAAGTATTTATAATTCAGAACATGGCGCGGGAACCGCTTACAATGAAACGGTTACCTATGCGCAATACAGTCAAACGCAGCAAAAGTGGCTTTCGAGCGCTCGTTGCCATGAAATGCTTTCCTCCTGGAAAAACATGTTAGGTGATTGCGATGAATCGCTCGGTTTATCCTTCGATCATCCGCGGCCTCCCTTTCGAAGGTTCTCGGGCCATGCAATTGAATTCGGCATTTCCAATATAGCCCTTACCAAAATCAGGCAATTGTGCCGGGATCCTTCGCTCAACTCATTTGTGGTTCTGCTGAGTGCGTATATCGCGTTTTTGCACAAATCCTCTGGACAGGATAGGATCGTCGTAGGGGTTCCTTTCGCAAATAGACGCAAGAATGAAATTAAAAACGTAGTGGGCTGTTTTGTAAATATTCTCCCAATTGCAATAACGATTAACCAGTCCATGACCTTTTTAGATATGCTTGATTTGACCAGAAAAGCAATATTTGAGGCGCATCGGCGGCAAGAAGTGCCGCTTGAACTATTAGTAAAAACAATAAGCCTACCTACCGATCCCAGTTTTAACCCTATTTATCAATGTGGATTTACTTTTAAACATCCCATGAACCTGTCGTTCAACGCTCTGGATATTGAGCCTGTTTTTTTTCACCAAGGCGGGTCACAACTGGATTTGTTTGCCAATTTTTATGAGTCCCCAACCGGTATCCAAGGGTATTTGGAATATGATTCGGATATTATGGAAGGGAATACCGCGCAAAGAATGTGCGGCCATTTTTTAAAGCTTTTGGAATCCGCTCTTGATTGTCCTATGGCCAAAGTTTGCAATCTTTCGATGATGACGAACTTTGAACAGGCCGAAATCCGGAATTGGAGCAGTTCGAGCGTCGCCTTCGACCGAACTATTTGCATACAGGAGCTATTCGAAAATCAAGTAATAATGCGCCCAAATGAAATTGCGGCCGTATTTGAAAAAGGCTCTTTTACCTTTGAGCAACTTAACCGTTGTTCAAATGCATTTGCATGGGAATTAAAAATGGTTGGTGTCAAACAGGGCGATTTAGTCGGGCTATGCGTTGACAGAACGCCTGAGATGCTGATCGGAGTGCTTGGAATCCTTAAGGCCGGCGCAGCCTATGTCCCTTTGGATTCCGAAATACCCCATGAACGGTTGAAATTTATCCTATCCGACGCGGGAATTAGCGTGTTAAGTACCCATTCGAAAGTTTTATCGAATTATGACAAGATAGACATTCCTATTGTACTCATCGACAAAATCAAGGAAGATGATTCAAAAAATAAAAATCCTTTGCGGGTTACAACTCCTGAAAATGCTGCGTACGTCATATTTACATCAGGATCCACCGGGCAGCCAAAAGGCGTGCTTATCAGGCATAGATCGGTTATTAATGTACTCAATTATTTGAAAAGAACAATGGAGTTTTCATGCAATGATGTCTGGCTTTCAGTGGCTAGCTATACTTTTGATGTATCTGTCCCGGATTTATTTCTCCCAATTGGAACTGGGGCGAACGTTGTTTTTGCTTCAAAAGAAAGTTCGCGGGATGGAAAACTGTTATCCGATTTAATCGAAAATTACAAGGTCACCGTTCTTCAGGCAACGCCGACGACGATGCGAATACTTCTTGAATCCGGTTGGAAAGGCTTTCCAAATCTCAAGGTGCTTTGCGCGGGGGAGCCGCTGACGGAAGACTTGGTGGAGCAGCTTTTACCTAAAGTCGGAATTTTATGGAATGAATATGGTCCTACGGAGACTACTATATATTCCACGGGGTATAAAATAGATTCGATAAAAGAAGCTAATTATATCGGTTCTCCTATAGATAATACAATGGTTTTTGTTCTTGATAAATATGGTAACCAAGCGCCGATAGGCGTTCCGGGAGAGTTGTATATTGGGGGAGAAGGCGTTGCAATTGGGTATCTTAACCGGCCAGACTTAACCGCTGAACGTTTCGTAAGCGCACCAGCAGCAAAGGGGGAAACCGGTTCATTGGTATATCGAACCGGTGATTTAGTTCGGTGGCGCCCTGGCGGAATTCTCCAGTATCTACATCGAATTGACAGCCAAGTAAAAATTCGCGGATTCAGAATTGAATTAGGAGAAATTGAGTCAATAATCCAAAAGTCATCATTCGTGAAACAATGCGTTACTTCGGTTCGCAACGATATTGCAGGCGAAAAACAAATTGTGGCCTATATTGTTCTTAAGGATAAAACAATATCCGAAGATTCGGTAGTGACCGAAATCCGCAAACGCGTTGCGGATAATTTACCGATTTACATGCATCCGTCATTTTATGAAATAATCCAAGATTTCCCCAAAACGGTAAGTGGAAAAATCGATCGAAAAGCCCTTCCGAAGCCCAAAGTTAAACAATATATCGATTGCACTTCTCAGGCAAATATTTATACAGAAGAAGAAAAAAGGATTGCCGAGATTTGGTCTCGTTTGCTAGGAATTCAACAAATACCATTGGATTTAAAATTTTTTGAGGCCGGCGGAACCTCCTTGCTATCGGCGAGGCTTGCCGTTGAGCTTCAAAAACTCTATGGACGTAGAGTTCCCGTGGCCATGGTTTTCCAATATCCGTCAATTAGAGAACAAGCGAAAGCTTTTAGCGATAAACAAAGCCGTCAAGGCGCTGTTACCCCCGGTTTCGCTTCAGTGGACCATGGTCCGCAAAATAAAAGAGAATTTGAGGATATTGCTGTTGTGGGAATGTCGTGCCGGTTTCCGGGCGCCAATGACATTGAAAGTTTTTGGCGCTTACTTGTGGAAGGACAAGAAAATATTACTTTTTTTGACGACGATAAAATTCCGGTCAATTTTGACCGTGCATGTAGAAATAATAAACAATACATTCGCGCTAAAGGACTTTTATCCGACACCGACCTTTTTGATGCGGATTTTTTTGGATTATCCCATCAAATGGCCGAAGTGTGCGACCCGCAGATTCGATTATTCCTGGAACATTCTTATAAAGCATTGGAAAATTCCGGACATGTATTTTACCCTAACAATGATATAGTCGGTGCGTATGCCGGAATGGGCCGAAGTTTATATCTTAGGAATAATATTTTGAGTCGACCGGATATTATAGAAAAAGTTGGCGAATTGCAAATAGATTTGGGAAACGAGAAAGACTTTCTTGCAACCAGATTATCGCATTCGCTTAATCTAACTGGTCCAAGCATTAGCATAAGCACGGCATGTTCGACATCCTTAGTGGCCATAATATTAGCTTGTCACGCTATCCATAGAAAGGAATGCACCATTGCCTTAGCCGGCGGATGTGAAATTTCCATTCCTTTGTATAGAGGTCATTTGCATCAGGAAGGATCCATTTTTTCTTGTGATGGCCACTGTCGCCCTTTTGATGCCGCGGCGACTGGAACAACTTTCAGTGATGGTGTAGGCGTTGTCGTATTGAAAAAACTTTCACAAGCTTTGGAGGACCATAATATTATTTATGCCGTAATTAAAGGAGCGGCTATAAATAACGATGGCGCAAAAAAAGTAAGTTACTCCGCGCCGGGAGTTGACGGGCAAGTTAACGTTATTGCTTCAGCCCAAAAGTCGGCGGATCTTCCTGCGGAAACAATCAGTTACATTGAAACACATGGCACCGCAACACCACTGGGCGATCCTATTGAAATAGACTCGCTTACTCAGGCATTTCGCAAAGCAACCAATAAAACCCAATTTTGCGCAATTGGATCCGTCAAAAGCAACATCGGTCATACAGGCGTAGCCGCGGGGGTTGCCGGGTTTATTAAAACTACACAAATGCTGTATAATAAAACCCTGGTTCCTTCGCTTAATTTTAAAGAACCAAACCCAGGCATAGATTTCGATGCGAGCCCATTTTTTGTCAATACAAAACTTGCTCCATGGAAAACAAACGGGGCGCCTCGCCGTGCTGGCGTAAGCTCCTTCGGCTTTGGCGGAACAAACGCCCATGTTATCCTTGAAGAAGCTCCGCCACGTGAAATGAGCGGCCCTTCGCGGCCCTTTCAGATGTTGCCTTTTTCGGCAAAAACCGAGAGTGCTTTGAGCGCCGCGATACTTAATTTCAAGGATTTTCTCACCAAGAATCCGGAAACATCATTACCCGATTGCGCTTATACTCTTCAAGCGCACCGGACCAATTACCTGTTCAGGCGTTATATTGTATGCCGCACAAACCAAGAAGCGCGCGCCACGATTACATCGGAAGATACTTCCAGTGGAAATGCGCGCACCTTTTCCCAACGATCACCTTCAATAGTTTTCATGTTCCCCGGTCAAGGCACGCAGTATGCAACGATGGGAGCCGCGCTCTATAGCCGCGAACCTGCTTTTCGCGCCGCTTTCGATCGATGCGCGGCGGCCCTACGCGGCGCAATGGGCGAAGATATACTTGATGTACTTTTCAGCGCCGATCCTGACGCTTTTGAAAAGCTCAAAAATACCTATTATGCACAACCTGCGCTTTTCACGGTGGAATATGCGCTGGCATGTTTGTGGCAAAACTGGGGACTGAAACCCCACGCTCTCGTGGGGCACAGTATTGGGGAATTCGTCGCTGCCTGCGTTTCCGGAATCATGGAAGTTGAGGGCGCGGCCGCCCTTGTCGCGGCGCGGGCCCGTTTGATGAGCGCCCTGCCTCCCGGGGCGATGTTGTCGGTGAGATTGCCCGAATCCGAGATTCTTCCCATCCTGCCGCCCAATCTATCGATCGCGGCGGTCAATAGTCCCGTTCTTTGCGTGGTGTCTGGGCCGCTTGACGCTATTGAAGAATTCAAGACCGGCCGTGAGAAAAAAGGCGTGGCGTGTCGCCCGCTTCATACTTCTCACGCGTTTCATTCGGCGATGGTCGATCCGATCATCCCTGTTTTTAACGCCGAGGTTCGCAAAATACGCCTGTCAACCCCGACGATCCCGATCGTTTCGACCGTAACGGGCAAATTGTTGACAAATAATGAGGCGACGGACCCGGAATATTGGACGCGGCACATGCGGGTGACCGTACGATTCTCGGATGCGATAAAAAGTTCGCTCGATTCCGAGGGCGCTTCGGTATTTCTGGAGGTTGGCCCGCGCGCGACATGCGTAGCATTGGTCAATCAGCATATACGCGACCGGACGCGCCATCACGCGGTTGCGTCATTAAGCGATTCCGCTGAACAGGAATCCGAATACCACGAATTGATCAACGCGACGGGACAACTTTGGATACGCGGGGTTCCAATCGATTGGGGGGCTTTCTACAAGGACGAGCGACGATTGCAGGGGTTATTGCCCGCCTATCCGTTTGATAGACAACGCTATTGGATCGAGCCGGCGTCTCCCCAAGCATATAACGCGCCCGATAATGCCCTGTCTCCTAAAAAAAACGATGCTCAAACGACGACACCGGTTGATATTTCCCCTTTTAAAGCGCCGCCGCCTGCCGTCACTGTCGCGGATACCATTCGGGGAATGATTACCGAATCAATGGGCGACGTTTCCGGCCCCATCGACGGTTCCGCTACCTTTTTACAGATGGGGATGGATTCCTTGTTTTTAACCCAACTTTCACAACGTATTAAAACTATTTTTGGCGTGTCGGTCAGTATGCGACAACTGATGCGCGAGTATGCAACAATAGGTAAACTCGCCGATTTCATAGCTAAGGAAGCAGCAGCCAATGGAAATACATAACAGCGGGCTAACGGAGGACCCGGATAAAACTACGGTAAATGTTCTCACGACCGAAGCCCAAAAAGAGATCTGGATTTCTTGCCAAATGGGAAGAGAAGCCTCCTGCGCGTTCAACGAATCGTTTACGATACGGCTTGTGGGCCCCATCGACCTCAAAGGTCTCCAACACGCCGTTGCTCGTGTGGCGGCCCGGCATGATGCCTTGGGGGCTAGCTTCAGCCCCGAAGGCGCGTTTATGATGCCGGGCAAAAAAGAACAACCGGCAATTGCCGTATTCGATATGCGGAATTGTTCGGTGGAAGAACGAAATTACAAAGTCGCGGAGATACTCTCCAACGAGGCAACGGCGCCCTTTGATCTGGAAAATCGCCCTTTATGGCGGGCGAAGATCATGGTCCTTTCTTCCCAAGAAACACACTTGGTTTTTACCGCCCATCATATCGTTTGTGACGGTTGGTCCATTAATATCTTAGTCCGTGAAATGGGAATATGCTATTCGGCATATCTGAACGATACGACGCCGGTTTTACCCGACGCCGGATCGTTTTTTTCTTATGCCGAGAGGCAAAATGCCTTATCGCAAACTCTCCATGCGGCGGAAACGCGGGACTATTGGGTGCGTCAATTCAGTGGAACCCTCCCGGCGTTAGACCTGCCTATGGATAACCCTCGCCCGGCGCGAAGGACCTATAACGCTTCATGTAAAACCCGCGACATCGACCCGGGTTTGTTTGCAAAAATCAAAACCTTTGCTGCAACCAATGGTTGCAGCCCTTATGCCGTTCTTTTAAGCGTGTTCGCCGTTTTATTGCGCAAGCTTTCGGGTATTGAAGACATCGTCATAGGCATACCGGCGGCCGGTCAAAGTTTCTCAAGCAATAACACCCTGGTGGGGCATTGCGTCAGCATGCTTCCCCTGCGAGTTAAAATGGAACCGATTGCGTCATTTTCAAACGCGGTTGTAGCGCTTCAGGACCAACTTCTTGACGCATACGACCACTTCGATTTCACATTCGGCTCGCTCATTAAATCGCTGCATATCCATCGCGATCTCAACCGAATTCCGCTTATTTCCGTGGGTTTAACGTATTCGAAAATGCCGACATCCGAGGAACTCGGTTTCAAGGGCATGCACGCGACGTTCTCGATCAACGAACGTGCATTCGAAACCTTTGAAATCTACGCCATGATTTTCGACCGGCCGGAAGGTTTTCAATTGATGTGGCAGTTTAATTCCGATTTGTTTTGCGACGAAACCATCGAGCGATGGCTCGCCGGATACGAAACGCTCCTTCGCGGCGCTGTAAGCGACCCCTCTTGCGCACTTAATTCCCTCCCTATCCTCACCGAGGGCGAAAAAGTAGCCGTGCTTGAGAAATGGAACAACAAGGAACGGACATATTCCGTTGAGCGTACCGTTGTCGAAATGTTCGAAACCGCCGTTCGCTTATCGCCGGAATCCAAGGCAATTGAAGGCGGGGGACATAGCCTGACCTATCGAGAGCTCGATGAGCGGTCAACCGCATGGGCGCGGCGTTTAATCGAGATGGGAGCGACCGTTGAAACGACCATCGCTCTTTGCATGGAACGATCGATTGACATGGTTGCCGCGCTCCTAGGAGTTCTGAAATCAGGCGCGGCCTATGTTCCCATCGATCCCGCGTTTCCCGATGAGCGAATTTCGTATATATTACACGACAGCGGCGCTTGCGGCATTTTAACCCAAACGAACTTCGGCACCAGGTTCGTTGCGGAAAAAATCCCCATGCTCTTCGCGGACGAGACGATACCGTCAAACCCGCCTGAACCATCCGCTCCTTGGATCAAGGCGTCCGCCGACAATCTCGCGTATATCATTTATACGTCAGGGTCGACGGGCAAACCCAAGGGCGTTGAAATTCGTCATCGGTCATTGTCGAATTTTCTCCTTTCCATGCAAGAACAACCGGGTATACAACCGGCGGATTCGTTGCTGTCGGTCACCACGATTTCATTCGACATCGCCGGATTGGAGCTGCTCTTGCCGTTAACCGTGGGCGCCCGGGTGCTTGTCGCCGAAAGTGAAATCGTGGGCGACGGCCGGCGTTTGGCCGAAAGCATGCGGTCGTACCGTCCCACGATAATGCAAGCCACGCCGGCAACGTGGAATTTGCTTCTGGAATCGGGATGGAGCGACGGCAAAGGCTTGACGATCCTTTGCGGCGGCGAAGCAATGAGCAGGACCATGGCCGATCGTTTGCTCGCGACAGGGGCCGCGGTATGGAACATGTATGGTCCTACAGAAACGACGATCTGGTCAGCTCTTTGGCGCGTGGCGCCGGGTCGCCCGACCCCGCCCGTGGGATACCCCATTGCGAATACGCAATTGTACGTGCTGGGAGAGGATCTATCGCCCGTTCCCATCGGTGTTGCCGGAGAACTTTTCATAGGCGGTCTTGGATTGGCCCGGGGTTATCACAACCGGCCGGAACTTACCAATAAAAATTTCATGAGCAATCCATTCGCCCGCCTCAACTCCGCCGGCGGCGAAACGCGAATGTATAAAACCGGCGACAGGGCTCTGCGGCTTTCCGACGGCTCGGTCGTTGTTTTGGGGCGCAGTGATTTTCAAATTAAAATCAGGGGATATCGTATAGAACTGGGCGAGATAGAATCCGCTCTTTTAGAACATCCCGCGATTCGCGAATGCGTGGTGGTTGACAGACAGGATACATCCGAAACAAGAGTCCTCGTCGCTTACGTCGTTTTTCGCGATACGATGACGGCGCAGGTCGATATTCTGTATGCGTCGCTTCGCCGAAAACTCCCTCTCTATATGCTTCCGTCGCAGTTCGTGTTTCTTAAGGATCTTCCGAGATTGCCCAACGGGAAAATCAACCGCGCCGGGCTTCCCGAACCTCTTCATGACCGTCCGAACCTTACCGTCAACTTCGTCGCGCCGCAAAGCGACGTCGAACGCTCATTGGCGTCGATTTGGGGCGCCGTGCTTGGGATAAAGGATTTCGGCGTGCTCGATAATTTTTTCGATTTAGGCGGCCATTCCATGGCCTTGGCCTCGGTACATTTAAAAGCCCAGGAGCTGTTCAAACATACCATTGAATTGGTGAGACTTTTCGAATACCCGACCATTCGCGCGTTCGCCGAATATCTGCGAAAAGAGCCCGATGACGCCATCAAAAAATCCGTCATTGAGGATCGCGCGCAACGTCAAAAAACAGCCATGGCCATAGCGAGAAAAAGAGTACCTACATGAACGATACCGAACGTAATAATCCCACTATTGACGGGATTGCCATAATCGGAATGGCGGGCCGTTTCCCCGGGGCCGGTTCAGTCAGGCAATTCTGGAAAAATCTTTGTGACGGCGTGGAGTCTATCGCCGAATTCAGCGACGATGATTTACGCAACGCCGGCGTTGACGAGACGTTGATTAAAAATCCCCACTATGTAAAAAAAGGCGGAGTGCTTGACGGAGCGGACTTGTTCGACGCGGAATTCTTCGGAATAAACCCCCGCGAGGCGGAAATAATGGACCCGCAGCATCGCCTCTTTCTGGAGTGCGCTTGGGAAGCGCTGGAAGACGCCGGATATGATCCCGAGACTTACAAGGGTTTGATCGGCGTTTTTGCCGGTAGCGGCATGAACCAGTACCTACTGAATAATCTGGCAACCAACCCGGACCTGCTTAAAACCGTGGGCGACTACCAGACGATGATCGGAAATGCCAACGACTATCTAACAACGCGCGTTTCATACAAGCTCAATCTTCGAGGTCCGAGCATGACGTTGCTCACCGCATGCTCAACATCCTTGGTGGCCGTGCATACCGCCTGTCATAGTCTTATGAGTTATCAATGCGACATGGCCTTGGCCGGCGGCGTATCCCTTAAAATTCCGCTCCGGACGGGCTATCTTTTCAAAGAGGGTCACATCCTGTCCCCCGACGGCCGATGCCGGGCGTTTGACGGAAACGCAAACGGTACGGTATGGGGAGAAGGCGTTGGCATTGTCGTTCTTAAACGGCTGGAGGAAGCCGCGAAGGACCATGATACCATCCACGCGATCATTAAGAGCACCGCTCTGAACAACGACGGTTCAGGCAAAGTCGGATTTACCGCGCCCAGCGTGGACGGACAAGCAACCGTCATTGCCTTGGCGCATGCGCTGGCGGGCGTTGAACCTCGGGGCATTTCCTATGTGGAAGCGCACGGCACAGGCACTCAAATGGGCGATCCTATCGAAGTCGCCGGCCTTACCAAAGCTTTCACCTGCGACAGCGCGGATAAAAACTACTGCGCATTAGGTTCTGTCAAGACCAACATCGGTCATCTCGATGCCGCGGCGGGAGCGGCCGGCCTTATTAAAACCGCTCTTGCGCTCAAGCATGGGCTTATTCCCCCGACCCTGCATTTTTCCCAACCTAATCCCCACCTCCATATAGAACAAAGTCCTTTCTTTGTAAATACAACGCTTTTACCCTGGAAAAGCGCTTCATCACCTCGCAGAGCGGGTGTCAGCTCTTTTGGCATCGGCGGCACCAATGCTCATGCCGTTCTTGAAGAAGCCCCCGCGAGTGCCGCAGCGCCTTCATCAAAGACGTGGCACATTCTTCCGCTCTCCGCACGGAGCGAAAATGCGCTTGAATGCGCAACGGAAAACATGGCGGCATTTTTAAAAAACGACGATATCCCGGACATCGCCGATATCGCCCACACGCTCCAAGTGGGACGGCGCGCGTTCGCGCACCGTCGGGTCGTGGTTTGCCGAACAGCCAAAGAAGCCGCCGAAGCCATGGATTCGCATGACGCCGACCGCGTTCATTCCGGTGCGTTCTCCGGTACCGTCCCATCGATCGTGTTCATGTTCTCGGGACAGGGGTCACAATATGTAAATATGTCCAAGGAGCTTTATAAGAACTCGCCTGTTTACAGGGACAGGGTTGATTATTGCAGCGCTATAATCTCGCCGCTTCTTGGGATTGATCTGAGCGGTCTTCTTTTTCCATTGGAAGCCGACCGCGAATCGGCAACGTCTCTTTTATCACAAACGGCGTATACGCAACCGGCCCTCTTTGTTCTGGAATATAGTCTTGCGTGTTTGTTCATGAGTTGGGGGGTCCGTCCCGACGCCATGATCGGTCACAGCATCGGCGAGTACGTGGCCGCTTGCCTTTCAGGAGTATTCGGGCTGGATGAAACGTTACGTTTGATAGTGGACCGCGCCAAGATCATGCAGCAACAACCTCCGGGCGTCATGCTTTCCGTTTCGGCGCCCGAGGAGCAGATCAAAAACTATCTTGAACACGACGTCGGAATCGCGCTGATAAACGGCCCCCGATTGTGTGTTGTCGGAGGTTCCGCCGATGCTATTGACTTGCTTGAAAGTAGCTTGACATCGGACAATATTCAACACCGCCGCCTTCACACGTCACATGCTTTCCATACTTTTTTAATGAATGGAGCGGTTGAACGGTTTGCTCAATGCGTTTCAGAAACGACTCGACATGCCCCATCCATCCCCTTTATTTCAAACGTAAGCGGAACATGGATTACCGCCGATCAGGCGCTCGATCCGCTCTACTGGGCTTCTCATATACGCAGCACGGTCCAATTTTCAAGCGGCGTCAAACAATTGCTTATCAATCCTAATACGATATTTGTCGAAATCGGCCCTGGTAACACGCTCTGCACGCTCGTAAGTTTGCAGGCAACGGTCGATGGCTCTGAAACCGTGGTCCAGACGCTTGCCCATGCTCAACAACAACGCCCGGACATGGAATTGTTTCTCAATGCAATAGGCCTTTTGTGGATAGCCGGAGCCCGGATCGATTGGAATCAATGGTACGGTGACGAGCCCCGTTACAGGACCTCCTTACCGACATATCCCTTTGAACGTCAACGTTATTGGGTTGAGCCTGGATTTGTCGCCAACACAACGGACGCTATTCAATCATCGTTAGGCAAAAGTAAAATCGAAAACGCCAATACTTCACAAACGGCTCTCCATAGGCTGCGCAAGCATTCTTTTCATCCGCGACCTAATCTGGCAAACGAGTATCGTGCTCCAACAAATGATATTGAGAGGCAACTGGTTGAAATATGGCAGAGAATACTGGGTTTTGAACCGATCGGCATACAGGACAATTTTATTGGCTTAGGCGGACACTCCCTGCTGGCGGTACAAATGTTTTTTCAAATACAAAAGACAACCGGCTTAAATTTACCTTTAGCAACGTTGTTTACCGCGCCGACGATTGAAAAACTTGCTTCAATACTCGGCGAAAAGGGGGCGTTATCGGAAAATCGCGCGCAAGAAGGCATAACCCGATCTTCACAAGAAACGTATGAAAAAATTCCCCAACGCGACGGTCATGAATCGCCGTTATCGCTTTCCCAGCAAAGAATATGGTTTATCGTCCAGGTTGACCCGGCCTCGCCGGCCTTCAACCTTACCTGGACCTTGGAAATAAACGGACCCATCGACGCCCAACGGCTGGAACAGGCATTCCAAAAAGTCTGCGACCGTCACCGGATTTTGAAAACGGTTTTTCCCCTGCGATCGGGAATGCCGCTCGCCGTTTACGATCAGGAATTTAAGATCCCTTTTTCCGCGATCGCGCCGATTGCTTCCTGGGAGGCGATGGCCGCCGAGGTTCGTGTAAAATCAATAGAACCTTTTTCATTGGAAAAAGGCCCCCTCGTCCGGGGAGAACTCTATACGTTCGGCCCAACCCGCGGCGCCCTGATCGTCTATCTGCATCATATCATCACCGACGGATGGTCCATGGGCGTTTTCTTAAAGCACTTGACTCAAGCATACAACGAACCTGACACGCCCCTAAGCCGCGGTCCGCAATTTTTCGATTATGTCGCATGGAACGCAGCCGAAATGGAGCGTAAGGACCTGGGGCCGCACCGCGCCTTTTGGAAGGAACGGTTGTCCGGCGCGTTGCCGCTGCTGACCATGTCCAGCGACCGTCCGCGGCCTTCCAAGGCCACTTTCCATGGCGGCAGCGCGCCCGTTTCCCTTCCCCGGGAACTCACCGGCGCGATCAAGGCTTTTGCCCGTTCGGAAGGAGTTACCGTTTTTGCCGCGATCATGGCGGGGTTCAAGCTGCTGTTAAACATTTTTTCCGAAAACCAGCAAGACCTCATCGTGGGAACTCCCTATGCCAACCGTACGCATCCCGACACCGAAGAAATGATGGGGTTTTTCCTGACCATACTGCCCATCCGCACGACCTTGCGGCCTGGTTCCACGTTCACGGAATATGTCCATGAAGTGGCCGGGAGAACCATCGAGGCGTTTCGTTTCGGCGATCTTCCGTTCGAGCAAATAATACAAATAGTCAATCCGGCCCGGGATTTCAGCTATACGCCGCTGTTCCAGGTCATGCTGGCGTTTCAGAATTTCCCCCTCGAACCTGCGTCGGCCGGACAAGCCACGCTGTGCCCGAAATTCATCGACCGCGGGGCCGCCGAATACGACCTTTCCCTTTATTTATGGGAAAATGAAGGCGTTTTTGACGGGGTGATGGAGTATTCTTCCGACCTCTTCTCCGAGGCCACGGTCTCCGTCATGATCGAAACGTTTAAAGCGGTCCTTCAGGCCGCGGTCGACTCCCCTCGCGCGAAACTCGGAGATCTGCGCAGGTTGTCCGCCGAGGGGTTCAACCGCTATGTTATCGGCTGGAACCAAACCCAGGCGCCGTGTCCCAACCTTTGCGTTCACGACCTGTTCAGCGAGCAGGCGCGAAAAACGCCCGAGGCCGTTGCCTGTTCCGACGGCGCCGCCGCCTTGACCTATCGCATGCTCGACGAACAATCCGGCCGGCTCGCGGCTTATTTACAGGAAAAAAGCGCTGGGCCCGGCACGCTCGTGGGGATCTGCATGTCGCGCACGGTCGATATGGTCGTGGGGCTTTTTGCGGTCTTGAAAGCGGGGGCCGCCTATGTTCCCCTCGATCCGTCCTTTCCCAGGGAACGGCTGGATTTCATGGTGCGGGACGCGGGCATCACCATCGTCATTTCGGACAATGCCGCGAAGGGCGACCTACCGGATGGGAAAATGACCGTCATATCGGCCGACGGAGACCATGACGCCATTGCCTCGGCTGGAAGGGCGCTGAAAAAACCGTCCGTCAATCACGGAAATACAGCCTACGTCATTTACACCTCCGGCTCAACGGGCAAGCCCAAGGGCGTGTGCATTACGCACGGCTCCGTAGTGAATTTTTTAGCCGGCATGGCAATTAAACCGGGAGTTTCAAAGAATGACGTGGTATGCGCGGTGACCACGCTTTCATTCGACATCGCGGTTTTGGAACTCGTGCTTCCGCTTACCGTGGGCGGCAGGATCGAAATAGCCGACCGTGAAACTGCCGGCGACGGCAATCTGCTTAAAAAACTTATTGCCTCCAAAGGAATAACCCTGATGCAGGGGACTCCCGCCACCTGGCGCCTGCTCATCGCGGCGGGATGGCAAGGCAATCCACATATGAAGGTATTGTGCGGAGGCGAAGCATTGTCGCCGGAACTGGCGGAAGCTTTATTGCCCCGCTGCAAGGAATTATGGAACATGTACGGCCCCACCGAAACAACGGTGTGGTCGTCATGCGCCCGTATCGTTGACGCCAAACAGTGCATTACGCTGGGAAATCCCATCGCCAATACCGCGTTTTATATCGCCAATGAATCGGGAACGCCGTTGCCTCCCATGGCCCCCGGCGAGCTGCTTATCAGCGGGAAAGGATTGAGCTGCGGCTATTTAAACCGGCCGGACCTGACGCAAAAAAATTTCATACCCAATACCATTCATCCCGGTCACGGGCCCTTGATGTATAGGACCGGCGATCTGGCGCGAATGCGGTCCGACGGGACGCTAGAGTATTTACACCGCATCGACACGCAGGTAAAGGTCCGCGGCTTCCGCATAGAGTTGGGCGAAATCGAAACCGTTGCCGCGAAATATCCGGCCATCAAACAGTGCGTGGCCGTGGTCGTGGGAGCAAACGACGATGTGCGACTGGCGCTGTATTATGTCCTGGAAAAAGGGACTGCCGCGACGCAAACGGAATTGCGGAAACACCTTCGTACCGATCTTCCCGATTATATGCTGCCGCATTATTTCGTTGAACTTGAGTTTTTACCCTTGACGCCCAACGGAAAAATCGACCGCAAGGCATTGCCCGCGCCAATGGCGCAGACCGTTGCGTCGGCGATTGGCCGTTTGCCCGAATCGCCCGAAGAGTTCTATCTTGCGGGAAAGTGGAAAAAAATATTGAATGTCGCTTCCGTCCATAAAGAGGACAATTTTTTCGACTTGGGCGGGCACTCCCTGCTGTGCATGCAGCTCATCTCGGACATCGAAAAGGAAAAGGGCGTCCGTCTTACTCCGCGTTTATTTCTTTTGAATACCCTGGAACAGATTGGTGTGGCGTATCAACGGGAGCGCGAAAAAGAACAGGCGCCGTCGGGAGCGGCGAGGGAAAAAAGAAAAATTGCATTTTGGAAAAAGTAACCTGGGAAAGTGTTTAAAAGCAAGATGTTTCGGGCGGACGCCAAAGACCATTTGAGAGATTTATGAACCCATTTTTTTTCGGGCCGTCAAACGAACAACTCTACGGCGCCTATTACCCCCCGGCAACCGCTTTCGCGCGAGACAAGGGTGTTGTTATATGCCAACCAATTTGGCAGGAATACATCCGGGCCCATTGGGCATGCACGCAACTGGCGCATGGCCTTAATAAACAAGGCATCCATGTTCTCCTTTTCGATTATTTCGGCGCGGGTGACTCCGCCGGCGCCAGCGAGGAAGGCAGCGTCGGTCATTGGATCGAAGATGCCGCCTGCGCGGTCCAGGAACTGCGGGATATCGCGGGGATAAAAAAGATCGGTTTGATCGGAATCAGGTTTGGAGCCGCGATAGCTTGCAAGGTCGGCGCCGAAAAGAAACCTGCCCCGTTCGCCATCGGCTATTGGGATCCCGTTTTAGCCGGCGTCGCGTATATGTCCGATATGCAATCGCTGCAGGAAAGGCTTGAGGCCGCCGATGATTACATCAATTTCACAACCTCGCCGTCCAAGGCCTTGATGGGGTTCCCTTTTTCCGAAGTCCAGCGCAAAAGCATAGCAACAATGGACATAAGCGATTCATTTTCCGGTCAACAAACGCCGTATTTCGTCGTGCATTCCGAAGACACGCCGCGTACGAGGGAATATATTGATAAATGCAAATCCGGCCCGTTTTTCCGGGGGGCATGCCATGTCCCTCATGAAAGCGACTGGCTTGCAATTCAAACCTACGACAATATCATAATGTCCCCTACCATCATGGATAAACTCATAGCGTTCATGGCGCAGCAGGAACAATGATGGAAAAAGCCGTCATCTTCGGCCCCGAAAAAAATCTTTCGGGGATTCTCACCTTGCCGTCGGCCGGACGGCCCGGCCCGGCCGGGTTACCGGGTCTTCTCCTGCTGAATGCCGGGTTGATCCACCATGTGGGCCCCTATCGGATGAGCGTTGATCTCGCCAGAGGCCTGGCCTCGGCGGGGTTTGCCTCTCTGCGATTCGATTTTTCCGGTATCGGCGACAGCCCAATGGGAAAAACGATCTTGACCGATAGGGAGCGGGGGATAATTGAATGTCAAGCCGCCATGGACGCGCTGTCGGCCGGTTGCGGCTGCGCATCGTTCGTCCTCATCGGGCTTTGTTCGGGGGCCGACAATTCGCATACCCTTGCCGCCTCGGACCCACGGGTTTGCGGGATGGTTTCAATTGATGGGTACGCTTACCGGACATTATTTTATTACCTTAAAGATTACGGCCCGGCGCTGATCAATCCGAAAAAATGGGTCACCCGCGGCATTCGCTTGCTGAAAATATTATTTTCTGTAAAGACCGCGGCCATCGAAGGAGTCGCCGCGCCCGGCAACGGCCCCAAAACATACAAACGTGAATTTCCTCCCCAACGTAAGGTCATGAAGGAAATCCAGGGATTCATCGATCGCGGCGTAAAAGCGTTCTATATTTATTCGGGAGGGGGCGCGCCTGAGTGTTACAATTATGAAAAACAGTTTTTCCGCATGTATAAAGCAATTTCTTTTAAAGGCCGGGTCCGTCACCGTTATTACAAAAACGCCGACCATACATTCACGGACTATTCGCTCCGCGTTGAATTGCTAAATGAGATCAAACAATGGGTCAAGGAAAATTTCAGCGGGCGTGAGCCCCCTCCCTCCGGCTCCTCACCAATGGAGAGTGAGAAAATATATGGAAAATGAGAAGATAGACGAGGGCTGCGGGCTTGTTGGGGGTTTTTTACGGGCAAGTTTCAAGTTTCCCGACCGGCCGGCGCTCTTTGTAAATAATAGCCTGTTTACTTACAATCAATTGCGCGATTATGCTCGCAGGGTCTCCCGAGGGATAAATTCGGTTGAAGATCGTAAAAAATCCCTGGTCGGTTTTTTAGGCTACCGCAGTCTCGGGGCATATTCCTCGATTCTCGGCATTCTCATGTCGGGACGAGGGTATGTTCCCCTTAATCCCAAATATCCCGTCGAACGGATCGCGAACATCATAAACCGGATCGACGCGGACGTCATGGCGGTTTGCGAGGAATGTTTTTGGCTCCTGCCGTCCCTATTGCCTCTTGTAAACAAGGCCATGCATTTGATTTTTCTTGACTTTTCTCCCCTAAAGAATACGACCGGTCTTGCCCGTGCCGATGCATCAACATACCTGTCGTCGATCGCGGCCGACCTCCCCGCCGCGCCCCAAACCGTGCCCGGCGGAAGCGACGTCGCCTACCTGCTGTTCACCTCGGGAAGCACGGGGGAGCCCAAAGGGGTCCCAATATCTCATGCAAACGTTCGGGCGTATATCGACTACACCTGCGCCCGATACGGGTTCAACGAACATGACCGGTTTTCCCAGACTGCGGACATGTCCTTCGATTTAAGCATTCTGGAAATATTCCCTTGCTGGGAAAGCGGCGCCTGTTTGTATTGCCTCCCCAAGTCATCCGTCATGCTCCCGGCTAAATTCATCCGGGACCATGAATTGACGGTATGGATATCGGTCCCGTCGGTGGGAGCGTTTCTCGACAGGATGCGGCTGCTGCATCCCGGGGCGTTTCCAAGCCTGCGCTATTGCCTTTTCGACGGTGAACCGCTTCTCGCGTCCATTGCCTCGAAATGGCAGGCCGCCGCCCCGAGCGCTATTGTCGAAAACCTCTACGGCCCTACCGAAGCCACGGTCGCTATTTCCGATTTTCGTTGGAAAGGCGAAGAGTCCTTGCGGCGCTGTAAAAACGGCATCGTTCCCATCGGCTGGATATTCAAAGGGCAGTTCGCATGCGTGGTCGATGAAAACCTGCTTCCCGTTTTCCTGGGAACGCTCGGCGAATTGTGTTTGGGGGGAAGCCAGGTGTGCAAAGGATACTATAGCGATCCCGATAAAACAAAACAACAGTTTATTAAAATCAACAATGGTGGTAAAATATGGTATCGTACCGGCGATCTGGTCATTGAAAATGAGGACGGATGTTTGAACTATATCGGCAGGATCGATAATCAGGTGAAAATCCTGGGACACCGCGTGGAGCTTCAGGAAATAGACCATGCGCTGCGCAGAGCAAGTAGCGAGGAGCTCGCCGTTGCCATTGCCTGGCCGCTCAATAGCGCTTCGGCTGAAGGAGTGGTCGGTTTTATTCCAAACTCCTGTGAGAGGAATGAGGCGGAGATAATCGAAGAATGCAAAAAAACGCTCCCCGCCTATATGGCGCCAAGCCGAATCGTATTTATTAAAAATATTCCCCTTAATGGCAACGCTAAAATAGACCGGCTTCAACTTCAGAATATTTTAGAACAAGAAAAAGAGGGGGTTATACATGAGTGATCGTGAAATCAAGGACCACATTATAAGCTATATTAAAGCCCATTCAACAGTATCGGACAAGGAATCGTTTACCATTGCCGACACTACCGACATCATGGATTCCGGCCTCCTCAATTCAATCGATTTTATCGATATGATCACGGCTTTGGAGAAAAAAAACAACATCACCTTTGATTTGGAAAATATGGATCCTTTGGAATATTCAACGATCGCCGGCCTCATCAGCGCCGTTGAAAATGCGAAAAAATAAGGTATCGCCTGGAATGAGAACCTTGATACGCCATTTTAAGTTTTTTCATAGCGCCTAGGAGAATTCACATGGTGGACGTGCTCATTAAAAAAACACTCTCGATCATTCGGAGAAAATTCGAACAGAAACGGGAAGAATTGCGATGGAAAAAATATCAGGAATTGGGCATGCATATCGGGAAGGACGTTAATCTTCCTCCGTCAACGTGGATCGACGTCTCCCATTGCTACCTGATTTCAATAGGAGACAAATGCGAATTCGGCGCCAATTGCGTGCTTCTGGCCCACGACGCCCTCGCGGACCAATTTCTTGACGCCGGCAAGATCGGCAAGGTAATTCTCCATGATGCGGTTTGCCTGGGCTGCGGGACGATCGTTTTACCCGGCGTTGAAATCGGCCCGAGGGTCATTACCGCCGCGGGATCGGTGATTTCCACCACCATTCCGCCCGATTCCATTGTCGCGGGCAACCCCGCGCAGGTTGTGGGGAAACTAAGCGAGTATTTACGGTTTCAAAAATTATGTGTAAAAAAATATCCGTCTTTTCCATTTTCAGAATTCGGCAAGGACAATCTGGATCTCCATAAAAGAGAGGAATTGCTGAAGAAATTGAAGGATTCCAATGCGCCTTTCGGATATATCATCGGCGGATATTCTTTTAAAACCAAGGCAAAACCTTCCAAATAAGGAGTACGGGCATGTTTCATAACATCTTCCTCTTTTATAATTTAATAAGGAAGTATAAAAAGAAAAAGTATATTAAGAAACTTGTAAAAAACGGTCTGAAACTCGGGAAAAATGTTTTAATCGTCGATGCGTTTTTTTTCGACCCATCTCATTGCTATTTAATTTCCATCGGGGACAATTGTACGATTTGCCCGAATGTGCGGCTTATAGCGCATGACGCAAGCACGAAAAACCATTTGGGGTACACCAAATTCGGCAAGATTGATATTCGAGATAATTGCTTTATCGGCGATTCCACCATCGTATTGCAAAACGTGACCATAGGTTCCAACTCGATCATCGGGTCCGGCTCCGTTGTTACGAAAAATATTCCGCCCAACACCATAGCGGCGGGCAACCCGGCAAAACCAATTTGTTCGTTGGATGCTTACCTGGCAAAAATGAAAAATTTGATCAAGGAAGACACCCAAATATTCGGTAAGGAATATGACATTGAGAATTTGGATGAAGCGGCGCGAAATGAATTGATTGCCGCGGCCCACAAGGGAACCGCGTTTATCGTTTAGAGAAACTTTTCATATGAAAAAAAGGATTCTATTCGTCGAAATGAACAAGGACGGCACCATAGGGGGCTCCTATTTTTCTTTATTGTACCTGATACAAGGATTAAATAGGGAATTATTTGAACCGATGATGTTGTTTTATAAAAACAATACGCTCGTTCAATTATTTCAACAATCCTGCCCTACAGTAATTTTGTTTTTTTCTCCCTATGTACGTTTTAAGCCGGCTCTATTGCGGAAAATTGTCAATATGGTAATCCATATGACCTCGTTTATTAGATGTTTCATTTTTCTTTGGAAAAACAGGATTAGTCTAATACATCTCAACAATACGGTGTTGGGGGGATTCGATTTGTGGGTTCCCGCTGGACTGATTTTAAAAATACCCTGCATTACGCATGAACGAAATTATTCAAATTTTCAAAATATAAAGGACACATTTCTATTTAAAACATTTGCGCATAAATATGCACATATTTTTACGGTGTCACAATTTATTAAGAACCATCTTATTGACAATGGAATTTCGCAGGAATCAATTACAGCCGTTCATAATGGTATCGACCCCGATTTGTTTAAAAGCACGATTAGTAAAAATTCCAGTGAAATTTATTCCGAATTGGGAATTGATTCTTTAAAAACATTGATCGGATGTCCGGGGAATATTAGAAAATGGAAAGGGCAGGAATATTTAATCAATGCCTGCAATCAATTAAATAATCATTTAAAATACGATAAGTATTTTGTTGCTTTAATTGGAGAAGTTTCAAATTATCCCCAAGATATTTCGTATAGAAATTATCTTATGACCTTGATTCAACGATTTGGACTGGAAAATAATGTGGCGATCATCGGATATAGAAAGGATGTCGCGAATTATCTTAATGCTTGTGAAATAATAGTTAATCCGTCAATTGAGCCCGATCCGTTTCCCAGAGTCGTTTTGGAAGCAATGGCGTTGGGCAAATGCGTTATTGCAACGAACAACGGCGGCGCTTGTGAAAGCATACAAGATGGATTTTCAGGGATTCTTGTTCCTCCGGATGACGCAATATTTTTTGCGGAAAAACTTTATTCCGTTTTAACAAATTCGAATTTTAGAAACATGTTAAGCGCCAATGCATCATTGGATGTTAAGAAATTCAATACGGAACAATATGTTAATGGAATCCAAAATGTTTACAAAAGCTTGCTTGAAAATTCGGCGACAATCGAATGACGGTGTTCAGGGGAACGTGAGTAGTTACAAGTTTACAATACTTATTAAGGTTTAAGGTGAATTCCGTAATGAATAATATATTGTTTATTGAAGAAAATAAAGACGGCACTGTAGGAGGATCGCATAAATGTTTGCTCTATTTAGTGCAATATATAAATAAGGACAGGTTTACACCGGTTGTTCTTTTCTATCAGGCAAACGCTTGGGTGGAATTATTCAAGCGCTATGCGAAGACCCATATAATTGATTTTCGCAATTATTACAAAAGGGGACCGATTTATTTTCGGAAATGCGTTAATACAATGATTCATTTAAATAGTATCATACGGTGTATTTCCTTTATAAAACGAAATAGAATCAACCTTGTTCATCTTAACAATACGGTATCAAGCTCCTATGATCAATGGCTCATTGCCGCAAAAATACTAAAGGTTCCCTGCGTCACTCATGAGCGAAACTATATCAAACGTCATATTAAGGATTCGTTTCTTCAACAATTATTGTGTAATCGCTTTGATAAAATTTTTGCCGTATCGAATTTTATAAGAAATAATTTAATTAACAAAGGAATTGTTCCAGATAAAATAGTTACTATTTATGATGGCATAGACGCATTTGAATATAAACAACAAATAAAAAAAACGCGAACGGAAATAGAAAAAGAAATTTCCCTTCCGCCTAATACCTTTTTAATTGGGCATGTCGGCAACATTCGTAAATGGAAAGGCCAGGAATTGCTTATTGATGGTTTAAATATCCTTCAAGGAAAATTACCGAATTTTTATTGTTTATTCATCGGCGATACTGAAAAATCATTCAGTGCGGATTGGGAATATAAAAATGGATTATTACAAAAAATTGAATCTTTTCATCTTCAAAATAAAATTTGTTTTACTGGCTTTCGAGATGATGTCCCTGACTTAATAAATGCCTTGGACTTGCAAATAAATTCCTCAATTGAACCCGACCCCTTTCCGCACGTCATTCTGGAGGGTCTAGCATTAGGCAAAATAATTGTCGCATCAGATTTGGGCGGCGCCGTTGAAAGCATTTCCAATGGGAAAGACGGTTTTACATTTTCACCCGGCGATCCGCATTCCTTAGCCGCTATTATGTATAACGCGCTTACCGACAATGAGATGAGACAACGAATATCGGCTGCGGCCATTAAAAAAGCCGATGCATTCAATATGAAAAATACTATCTGTCAAATTGAAGTTGAATATAGTCGTCTTTTGAAAATCTGTATGTAATTAAAATTTAAAGACAAAATATCGACCATGACGCGTCGCATTTTCTTCAAATCTATCTGAATTATTAAAGAAAAATTATTAATGGCAACCGTGTACGTTCAAATCCGCGCGATTCGTCGTCCACCGCTGCAGCGATGGCCTGGTAAGAGCCTCAAAAGATGAATCGACAGAATAATCCGATTGTCACTACAAAAGATCACGTACCGTGGCTTGATGGACTTAGAGGCATAGCCGCACTATGGGTATTGCTTTCACATGTCCAAATTTTAAGCGGATTGCGATCAATTCCAATTCTATCCTATGGCGGGTTGGCCGTGGATCTTTTTATGATTTTATCCGGTTTTCTTATGACGCATAATTATATCCAACGTCAGAAGGCCGAGCCATGGAATCTTCCAAGAACGTTTTTTATTTTCTGGGTTAGGAGATTCTTCAGAATTGCTCCATTATACTACGTTTTATTAATTGTAGCTTTTTCACTGGGTTCCTTGCTTGGAGAGTATAGATCCGCTATTGCCTCTGTTTGGCCCGATACCGCGACCGCCGCCGAAAGATATTTAGATTCAAATATTTTAAATATAATTGCTCATATCAGCTTTATATTTGGGTTTATACCGCATTTCGCCTTTCGTACCGCTCTGCCGGACTGGTCAATTGGCTTGGAAATGCAGTTTTATTTTATTTTTCCGGCAATCATGCTGACTATCTGTCGCATAGGCCCTATTAAATCGAGTCTTGCTTTTATTGCCGGTTGCGTTATCTTGCAAGGGTTATTTCCAGACTTCTTTCATCATTTTTCAATGCCGGCATTTTTGCCGATGAAGTTGTATGTCTTCTTCATCGGCATTTGGATAGCTGTTGCAAGAACGCAAAAATCCATGCGATGGGGATTTTTTATTTCATTGTCGATAACTGCAATTTGGGTCATCTTTGAACGATCCTTGCTGTCTATAACCCGGATATTCTTGGGAGCTTTAATGTTTTACCTTTTGGACAACGGGACACTCCCTGCGAATCAATTTCTGCGGAATAAAATAAGCACTATCCGAGAATTTTTATCTTGCCCGGTAAATAAATTTTTAGGCGATACATCGTACGCAACGTATCTTTTGCATTTAATGATAGTTTTGCCGGTAGCCGGTGAATTAGTTCACATATCAAAATACCAGCTACTTAATCCTGCGCTCCGCTTTGGAATATGCCTTTTAATATCAATGCCGATCATTTATTTACTATCCTGGCTGCTCTATAATTTGGTTGAAAAAAGCGGTATTCAAGCCGGAAAAATGGTTGTGCGTGCCATCAAGGATAATTTTATTTAATATCGCATATGGTCTTTAACAAAAATCAAAAAATCAGACTTATGCTTATAACCCATGATTTGGCGCTTGGCGGGTTGCAGCAGGTGATCGTCAATCTTTGCAGAACCGTCAACAGAGACATATTTGAGCCGCAAGTGCTTTGCCTGCGCGCTCTGGGCGATTATACCGCGGACATTCAGCAATTGGGAATATGCGTCCATCTTATTCCTCAAAAAAAAAACGGCGTCGATTATTTCGCTTTTCTGAAAGTGGCGAAAATCCTTAAACGAGAACGAATCGAGGTTATTCATACCCACAACACGCAACCTTTCATGGATGGAACCATCGGCGCGATATTGGCCGGCGTAAAAACGAGGATCCATACCGATCACGCCCGCGACTTCCCGGACAAGCGGCGTTATATGTTCGCCGAATGGTTTCTTTCGCACTTTGTGCGTAAGGTCGTGGCCGTTTCGGAACATACCGCACGCAATTTGATGTCCTATGAAAAAATATCCCAAAAAAAAATCATGGTGATACCCAATGGTATTGACGGAAGCGCTTTTTCAATTTCATTGGATAAACAAAAAAAACGTGACGAATTGGATATTACGAATAAAGGTCCCATTATAGGAATCGGCGTCAGACTCAGCGAACAAAAAGGCATTACGTATCTGCTACATGCAATGCCGCAAATTATAAAAAAATTCCCCGATTGCACGCTCGTCATTGCGGGTAGAGGGCCCCTGGAGGAAACACTGAAAAAAGAGGCCGAATCGCTCGAAATCATGAACAATATCCGGTTCATTGGAATGCGCCTGGATATTCCGGAACTGTTGAAATTGTTCGATGTCTATGTTCTTCCCTCTTTATGGGAAGGTTTGCCCATGGTGCTCCTCGAAGCCATGGCCGCGGGATGCCCGGTCGTGGCGACGGATGTAGGGGGTGTGGCATCGGTTATAAAAAACAGAGTAACGGGACTATTGATCAAACCTCGGAATTTCGATGAAATTGCGGACGCGGTCTCGAATGTTTTAATTGATCAAAAATTAAGGCTGGATATTGTCACTAACTCTCTGATCGTTTTCCGTGAACGGTTCGATGCTAAAATAATGACCAGCCAATATGAGAGGTTATATAAATGATTTTAAATGTTAATTCGAAAATGTCGAAGTTAGATTAAAACAAAACAAATTATTACTGCAACGTATATCGTCGAGGATATGATGTAGGTTTTTAAATCCCAGCCTAAATGAGTTTTGATGTCATTCAATTATTTCAGAATATTCACATTTTGGGAAATAGCTATATAAAAGGTTTTTTGCCCTATATTGAAATAGTGAAAGCATCTTTTTGATATGAACAAATCCCAATATTTATCAAGTTTAACATGGCTTAGAGGAATTGCGGCATTTTTGGTAATCGTTTCACATACAGTTCTAATGATCGATGGGAAATGGATTCAAAGAAATTATAGTAGTTTTTCTCTATTTTATTCTGATAAATTTTGGTATGGAAGGTTGTTTGACCTTGGCTATTTTGCCGTTTTTTTGTTTTTTACTTTAAGCGGTTTCACTCTATACATTAGCAATAAAAAATATTTGTATAGTCTTAAAGATATTTTTCCTTTTATCATTAAACGTGTAGCAAGAATTTGGCCCGCATATTTGGTTTCAATTTTAATTTATACTATCTATTCACTTTTATTTTGGATTAAACATTTTGATACATCAGCCACTTGGATTGCAAATAACTTTATGATACCGAATTCGTTAATGGACTTTTTAAAATATTGCTTTTTACTTTTCGACTTTTTTAAAACTCATCATTTTTTTATTGGCCCATATTGGAGTCTTCCAATAGAATTTCAATATTATTTACTACTAATCCCCGTGGCTATTTTTATGGGAAGATTCAAATCAATTAATATTTTAATTCCCCTTTTTTTGGGAATCGTTATGATGATTATAGGAACCACCGATCTTCTTCACATAGCGGATAATAGGTTTTTTTTAATGGTTCTTTCTTTTTTGGGAGGAGTTGCTTTGGCTGAAATTTATATGGTTAATAAATTACCTCGTATAAAAAACCAAATCATTGTTTTATTTTTTATTTTTCTTTCTTTTTTGGCGGCTTCATCGGCAAGGTATGGAATTATACTTCGGGGTTACTCCCTTCCCTTTAATATCATGTTATCCATCATGATCGTTTATCTGTTTTTATGCATTAAACAAGAAAAACATGGGTCTTCATTGTTGATTAAACTTTTAGGAAACTATGGAACATACTCTTATAGTATTTATTTATATCACATTCTTTCTTTAGGATGTATTGCAATAATAGCGACCATAAGCAAGGTTACTTTAGATATTGCAATGTTTTTCCCAATCCTTATATTGACGTCTATTAGCAGTTACTATTTGGGATTTATTTCATATACTTTTATTGAGGCTCCATGTATTGATTTCGGACGGATAATTGTTGAGCGACTCCGTATTCGTCAAAAGCCCGGTCAACCCTTTTCCATTGAAAAGTAAGTAAATGACAAAGAAGATTATAACCTATAGATTCATTGCGCGGCAACCATCATCTTTTGTTCCATTATAACGAAATCATTACATGCTTTTCAATTCTTACATATTCAATAAAATAACTTGATAATACAGGAAATCTTATATGCCGTCTCTTGAATCGCAAATTTTTAAAGGCGTGTCCTGGATGGCTTTTTTTAATTTATTCAGCCAGGGCTTTTCATGGGCGATTACCATCCTGATTGCGCGCATACTCGCCCCCGGTGACTATGGCCTGATGGCAATGTCCACGATCATCACCGGTTATGCCTTGATTTTAAGCGATGTTGGTTTGGGAAATGCGGTTGTCCAGAGAATGGAGGTCACGAAAAACGAGCTTTCTTCGGTATTTTGGTTTTCCATCATTATTTCCACGTTTCTTGCCGTAAGTTGTTTCCCGGTTTCGTATCTTACTTCATATATCATGCATGAACCCCGAGTCATCCCTATTACACAGACGACCTCCTTGATTTTTATTTTTGCCGGCCTTCAGATAGTTCCAAGCGCACGTCTTCATAAGGAAATGAATTTTAAATCCCTCGGCCTTATTGACATGAATTGCACGATAATTTCAAGCCTGTGTATGTTTGCAATCGCAAAAGCCGGAGGAGGGGTTTGGACGCTTATTTTAGGTAATGTGATTAAATCTTTGCTAAGAACAATTTTGCTATTTAGAAAGTCTCAATGGTCGCCAATATGGCATTTTAACTTTACTGAATCAAAACCATTTTTAAGTTTTGGTATATTAGTAGCCATAGGACGTTCGGTTTTTTATTTGCAGGAAAAATCGGACAGATTTTTTGCCGGACGCGCATGGGAATCAGGTAAGCTAGGCTTATATACATTTGCCTTGGAAATTGCGCAAATTCCCACCGAAAAAATAACTACCATTATTAATAATGTTACCTTTCCGGCATTTGCAAAATTGCAAAACGATCAAGCGGGATTTAACAAGCTATATTTAAACATCACCAAAGTTACCGCAACCTTGGTATTGCCGTTATTCGTGGGAGGGTTTGTTCTTGGCGAGGATTTGATTAGGTTGCTCTTCAATGAAAAATGGTACCCTATAATTCCACTTTTCCGTATTCTATGTCTTTCACAAATTATAACCAGCCTCAACGCGCTTAACAGTTTTGTCCATTCCGCCCAGGGAAGGCCCAAGTGGAGCCTCTATTATAATATCGTCAGCGCAATCTGCATGGCTGTTGCGTTCTTTCTTGCCGTCCCTTATGGCTTATACGCAATTACCCTTCCCTGGGTTACCGTATATTTAGTTTTATGTCTTGGATGGATTTATATTTCGATTAAAAAATTCGGAATTCCATTGTCGAAATACTTAGTAAATATTAAACACCCGTTTATCGCAACCGCGATAATGGCGATAATTCTTTTTATTCTTCATAGTAAAAGCATTTTTCCAATGTTTTCATCAAAACTTTTTGTTTATCCTGTTTTTGTGGGATTAATAATGCTAGGCGTAGTACTATATTGCGGATATTTTTGGTTTATAGACAGGGAATTCGTTTTCAGTTTGAAAAAATTTATTAAAAGGAACCCGACTGCGGAGTAATTCAGAGAATCGCTTTATGGATAAAAAACATATTTTAATTATTTGGCCTGGGCCTTGTTTTGTTATTTCCGTCGGCTTATTCGAATATAAATTTAATTTGCTTTCGGAATATTTCAAAGGGTCCATAATAGGTTTCGCGCTTCCTGAGTATATGCGCCTGAAAGCGATCGGCGCTTTTGATTTTTATACCTGCAAATTCTTCAAGAACAATATCGTTCGAACGCTTTTTTCTTTTTACGTAATTGTAAAGGCAGTTCAACTATATTACATTAAAAAAGTGCGTTTTAACGTTATTGTATCTCCCAATCCTCTGCTTACCGGCCTTCAGGCGATAGTTATAGGAAAACTGACCAAAGCGAAAGTCGTGGTGGAAATAAATGGGAATTTTGATAGTGCCTTTAAGTTCGGCGCGCAAGGCAACGTGAATCCCGCGTTCTTGGATAAAATTAAAGATAAAATATCACGGAAATTGATTCGTTTCGTTGTCTTAAAGGCCGATATGGTAAAACTGTTGTATGGCGGACAACTTACCCACCTGAAATTCCGGAAAGAAGAAAAAATCAAATCCGTTTGTTTCCCGAATTTCGTTTCAACCAAATTTTTTCTTGAACAAGAAAGAACCGACGGCAACTATGTATTGTTTATGGGATATCCCTGGTATTTAAAAGGAGTCGACGTTCTTATACGCGCTTTTAATAAAATTTCAATTAACTATCCCGATTATAAATTGAAAGTTATCGGCTGGTGTCCGGAAGGCAGGGAATATTTTGAAAATCTTGCAAAACAAAACAATACTATTCAACTATTAGAGCCAATACCCTATGAAGAAGTCCCAAAGATAATGGCAGCGTGCTCGCTATTCGTGCTTCCTTCAAGGACCGAAGCAATGGGACGAGTTCTCATTGAAGCAATGGCGTGCAAAAAGCCGATTGTCGCCTCAAATGTTGATGGAATTCCCACTATAGTTAAAAATGACTTCAATGGGCTGTTGTTTGAAAGTGAAAATGTCGATGATTTGGCTGAAAAAATAGATAGGTTGCTGGGGAACAAGGATCTTGCGAAAAAATTGGCGGAAAATGGCTATATCTATGCGCAAACGCAACTGTCGGAACAAAAATATGTTGAAAATTTTCGCGATATGGTGAAAAATTTGTAGGTACTGAAAATTTCTATTTTTGGAATCATTGTATGAGAAAAAAGCATATTTTATTTATTTTACCGGGATCTTGTTTTTCAAATTCCCTCAGTCTCTATGAAACCAAATTCGGTTTATTTTCAAAATATTTCAGCGGCTCCATAATCGGTTTCGCCATTCCCGAGTATATGAACTTGAAATCGATCGGGGAATTTAATTTCATCGCGTGCACTTATTTCTGGAACAGCGCGGTGCGAACGCTCCATTCCTTTTATGCAATTGTAAAAGCCCTTCAACTCCACTATATCCAAAAGAGACGTTTAGACGTCATCGTTTCCCCCAACCCGCTCCTTACCGGGCTCCAGGCGTTAATCATCGGAAAACTGACAAACGCCAAAGTAATCGTTGAAATAAACGGCAATTTTGAAGCCGCCTTTAAGTTCGGTTCAAACGGTGAAGTAAAGCCTTCACTACTGGATAAAATCAAGGATAAGATATCATGGATTTTAATTCATTTCGTTGTTTTAAAAGCCGACATGGTAAAGCTCGTGTATAACGGCCAGCTTAAGCCGTTGAAATTCCCAAAAGAACATAAAATTAAAACAATCAGTTTCCCGAATTTCGTGCCTATCAAATTTTTTCTTGAGTCAGAAAAAACCGAGGGCAAATATATTCTGCTCATGGGATATCCGTGGTATTTAAAGGGAGTTGACGTTTTAATCAAAGCATTCAACATCATCAGCGATGAATTCCCTGATTACTCATTGAAAATCGTAGGATGGATACCTGAGGGAAAAGAATATTTTATTAATCTATCGAAAGGAAATCCTAAAATCGAATTGCTCGATCCGGTTTTTTATGATAAAGTGGTTACCTATATGACCAATTGCTCGCTCTATGTTCTCGCTTCCCGGACGGATTCATCCCCCAGGGTGCTTCGGGAGGCGATGGCCTCGAAAAAACCGATCATCGCCTCGAATATCGACGGCGTCCCGGATTTAATAAAAGACGGTTATAACGGATTACTTTTCAAAAGCGAGGACCATGAGGACTTAGCTGATAAAATTCGTAGAATTCTTAACGATAAACCCTTTGCCGATTCGCTGGCGGAAAACGGGTTCATTCATGTTCAAAAATATCTTTCGGAAGAATGCTATATTTCCCACTACAAGGCGATGATCGACGGAATGTTTGAAAAGTCTTGAAGCATATGATCGCTTGCCAGGAAAATGACAAATAAAATTCAAGGCGTTTTATCAGATAGATATTTAAAAGGAGGCGTATGCGTAAAAACGTCGTTCACTTTATTCAATCCTTGTGGCCGGCAGGAGTGGAAATTTGGCTTCTTCGTTTGGTTGATCATCTCAATCCGGAAGAATTTAATATTCATATCGTGGTACAAAATAATATCAAATTCGCGCTCGAAAAAGAATTTGAAGAAAAAGGCGTAAAGATCCATAGATGTTCAGGCGCCCCGAATTTATTTAAATTTTCAATCAATTTTTTTAACCTATCTCGCGCAATTGGGAAAATAGATGTAATGCATAGTCATGTTCACCATTCCAGTGGAATAGTTCTATTTCTTTCGTGGATTATCGGGATAAAAACAAGGATCGCCCATTGCCATAATGATACCCGTATAAAAAGGGTCACGGATGGATTTTTACATAAAGTATACAATGAAACAACGGAGCTATTAATCCGCTTTTTCGCAAGTCACCGGATCGCGGTATCCAAGGATGCGGCGTTTGATCTATTTAAAAACGCCCCCGGCGTCATTATAATGCCGTGCGGCATTGACATTTCAGAGTTTACCCCCCCCCTTCCCGACGCAAAGTATCTTCCAGAGGCTCTTCAGTTATTTCAACAGGACAAGGTCATCATGCATGTCGGACGCTTTACTTCGCAAAAAAATCACGCTTTTTTAATTGAACTGTTTAAAGATATCCATGATCACAACAACACTACAATACTCTGCCTGGCCGGAGAGGGTGAACTTCGTCAGGAGATAGAAATAAAAGCAAAAGATTTGGGATTGCAAAATTGCGTTCGATTTCTGGGTATCCGAAGAGACATTCCGCAGCTTCTTCGCTTAATTGCCCATGTTTTTGTTTTTCCGTCACTCTATGAAGGATTAGGAGTTTCCGTTATTGAAGCTCAAGCCGCTGGCGTTCCTTGCGTGATATCGGATAGAATTCCCGAAATAGCAATAGTGGTTGAATCGCTCGTAACGCGGATATCTCTTGACGAAAGCATTGAAGTATGGCGAAATGCGGTCCTTGAGGCATTGGGAAAACCAAAATTCGACCCTAACCGGGCATTACTACAAATAGAAAATAGCGATTTTAATGTCAAGCATAATGCAAGAACTCTTGAGAACATCTATGAAAGAAATTGAGTTGAAAGTGAGTATCGAGGTTCCTCTTTACTAAAATGAAATATTCCGAAGCATCGCTGCGAAGTATTAAATAATAAAATTAAATTGAAAATTATAGAATATTTGGAATCACAGCATGCTGTTGTAATTTTTGCCTCACCTTTATTAGAATAATTTAATTCTGATTATTTAAATAGTTTAATGACCTGTTGACATAGACGGATATTTATGCGTAAAAACGTCGTTCATTTTATTCAATCCTTGTGGCCGGCAGGGGTGGAAATTTGGCTTCTTCGCTTGATTAATCATCTTAATCCGGAAGAATTTAATATTCATATCGTAGTACAAAATAATAGCCAATTCGCGCTCGAAAAAGAATTTGAAGAAAAAGGCGTAAAGATTCATAGATGTTCAGGCGCCCCGAATTTAATTACATTTTCAATCAATTTTTTTAAACTGTCACGCGCTGTCGGGAAAATAGATGTAATGCACAGTCATGTTCACCATTTCAGCGGGATAGGTCTATTTCTTTCATGGATTATCGGGATAAAAACAAGAATCGCGCATTGCCATAACGATACCAGTACCAAAAGAGCCGCGGACGGTTTTTCACGTAAGGTATACAATGGAACAATGGAATTATTACTCCGTTGTTTCGCAAGTCATAGGATCGCGGTATCCAAAGATGCGGCGTTTGATCTATTTAAAAACGCCCCCGGCGTCATCATAATGCCGTGCGGCATTGACATCTCAGAGTTTACAACACGCCTTCAAGACCCTGAGGATCTACGTGAAACTTTGCAATTGCCCCAACAGGCCAAGGTCATCATGCATGTCGGGCGCTTTACTTCTCAAAAAAACCACGCTTTTTTAATTGACCTTTTTAAATATATCCATAACTACGACAATTCCATTCTACTTTGTCTTGCGGGAGATGGCGAACTTCGTCAGGAAGTGGAAAGAAAAGTTGAAGAGTTGGGATTGCGCAACAGCGTTCGATTCCTTGGCGTTCGAAAGGACATTCCGCAACTTCTTCTGTCAATAGCCCATGTTTTTGTTTTTCCCTCGCTTCATGAGGGAGCGCCGGTGTCGGTCATTGAGGCCCAGGCCGCCGGCGTTTCTTGCGTGATATCGGATAGAATTCCCGAAATAATGATAGTAGTTGACTCGCTTGTAACACGGTTGTCTCTTGATGATAGTAAAGGTATTTGGCGGAATGCGGTTCTTGCGGCAATGGAAAAACCGAAACTTGACCATGACCTTGTATTATCACAAATAGAAAACAGTATGTTTAATATACGGCAGAATGCAAAAACACTTTCGAGGATCTACTTTGGCAATAATAGTACTCGTTACTTATAGCTCTTCCCTCTGAAAAAGCCAAGCTATCTTTGCCGTCCGCCAGTAATTATACCAGTAAAATTAGGAGCAAGTTTTAAGAATAAAACATAACTGAAAGTAGACAGAATTATCACTGTAATGGGGAGAATAAAATATAAAGCCATGATAATTGAAGTTGTTTCGGGATTCATTGATCGGTAAGCGGCTTTTTTTACTATAGTTAGAAGTGGTTCATGGGTTGCGAACACAAAAAAACTAGCATTCCCCAAAAATATTAGATATTTCTGGGCTTTTTGTGACTTTATTATAATCCCTGTTATATATAAAATCGATAAAAGACCCATCAGTATCCCCATATGATGAATATAAACATTATATGACTGACCATGGGTAAGCGCATCAATTAAAACAAGCGGGAAATAGATAAGGATGAATTTTAATCCATATTTGTCGGTATCAAATAGGCTTTTCCCTTTTATTGCAATATAGCTTCCTAAACTAAAAAAAAGAATCGCTTCTGTTGATGGAAGATAAAAAAGATGAAAGTTAAAAAACCAAAATACAAAAATGACCATAAAAAATAAAATCGGTAATTTTCGAACCATGAAATAGATAACAGGGGTAAATATTACCACGATCATTAAATCTCTGATAAACCAAAATTGGTGAGAAATCGGGGATCGATTTATACCTAAAACGGCATTGCAATAATCCCAAAAGCTATATGTTTCCAATATTTTTTTACCGGCAAAGAATGTTTGAGTAGCAGAGTAAGATTGAGCAATTATCATTACTAAAACCAAGAGGATATTCCAAAAAAGGAACGGTATTAGTAATGTTTTAATTCGTTTTTTTATTTTTAAAAAATAGACCGCGCCTGTCCATTCGATACTAATGAAAAACAGATAACCAGAGATAACAAAAAATAAAGGTACAGCAATCCGTGCGATACCATGAGAGATGATGTTCTTTACAAACTCACTTATCACATTTACGTGACTCAAACCGATCGTCCCATTTGCGACGGAAACGAAACTTGAGGATGCATGTATGAATACGACTCCTACAATGAGGGGGAACCTTATTATTGTCAATCGTAATGACGATTTTTTATCAAGCATAAGCAAGCCTTTAAACAAATGAGGTTGTATTATTACTTGACTTTATTATTTTGATTCCGATGATTTAAGCTTTAGCAAGGCATTAACTGTCTTTTTGTCAAATAAGATCACGAACAACAAAGACAACAAGCCAGCGACTGAAAGGATGACGATGACGAACAAACGTTCGTTGGGAAATACGCCGCGAAAATAAACAAGCCCGCTTTTTACGATAAAGTAATTAGCCATAAAAACGGCGCTTACTAAGAGCGGCCGATATAAATTTGAAATATAATGACCTATTTTTATTTTATATTTTTTTAACGTATATATAATCCAGATAACGCAAAAAAGAGGGTACACCGTAGCCCAGGGAACGAGTAAATATTTGTATCCGTAAAGCGCCGCTATAAAGAGGGTCGAGGGCGTTATAATCAACCGATAGACGTTATACCTCAATATCGTGTTTGTTTTTCCGGTTGTTAGAAAAAGCAGATTGCCGAATTCACACAGCATGTCGAGAAGTTTAACTATGCAAAAAACGCTGAACAGCGGGTATATTTGGACCCATTTTTGCCCCAATAATCCCAAAATAAGTTCCTTTGAAAAAATAGCGCCTACGATGAAAAGCGGAAACGTTAGATAGGAACAATACTTTAAATAATCCAAAAAGGTTTTGTCCCTTTCCGGGGGATCGTTCTGCAGCCGCGATAAAAGAGGAAAAGCCACCTGTTGAAACATGGGCCATATTTTATTTAACGGCAAACCGGCTAAATCCTCGGCATAACCATAGTTACCGAGTAAAAATGCTTTGAATTTCTTTCCAACCACAAAACTATTCAAGGAGCTGCAGAGACGTGAGATGGCGGCCCCTCCGGCGGTATTCAAGCCGAATCGTAAATAGGCGCGGGTATCGTGAAAACTATAATGAAATGCGGGCAACCATTTTGAAAAAATAAAAATCAGTATCGTTCTTATTGTTCTTAAAAGAATCACGCCTACAATAAGCGTATAAACGCCAAACCCCTTGGACGCCATGATTACTTGGCATAGGCACGTTACGATCGTTGCGATCATGTTTGCCATGCCGATATGTTTTAATTTAAAATCACGCCGTAAAAGACCGCTAGGAATGCTTCCCGCAGATCCAATGACAAATAATATGGCTATCAACGAGGTCACCGGAATGATTCGCTTTTCATGGAATATCAAAGCCGTTGGATAGGCCAACCCCAATGCTAAAACTCCACAAAACAATCCGATAAAAACAGATAGCCAAAACAAACTGGATAAATCATTTTGGGAATTATGTTCTTTTTGAATAAGCGCGGCGCCGATTCCCATATCGCTTAAATATTCAATATAGGCGGTTAGAAAACCAGCCATCGTCATCAATCCATAATCTTCGGGACTGAGCAAGTTCGCAACGGCAATGGTAGCGATCCACGAAATAGCCTGGGAAAACGAGGTTAGCCCGGCGTACCAAAATCCGCCTTTTGCCGCGGACGATTTTAATGACATGGGATTCCTTTGCGACAGGGTTTAAACCCCGGAGCTTGTGCGGAACGGATAATGAAAGTTGTTTTTATGGTCATGGTATGGTTTATTTTCAATGTTAAAATACTAAATTTTCCTCCTATCGTTTTTATAAAGCGTAAAAACAATTTTTATAATTGTAAAATCCGGATGCTTCGAATAAAAATTGTACCATCTTTATGAGAAAGTAGTTATGAAATTTTATTATCACAAGCCTGTTTTTATGGGAATTCTAATTGCAGCAATGCAGGTTTTAGGGATGGGGAAAACATATTATGTTTCACCTTCCGGTGTTGACAATGGCGCCGGAACAATTGATCATCCGTGGAAGCATATCGCATTCGCAACATGCGGAGGATCTTATGCCTGTTCGTGCGCTAAAAAGAATTCCTATCTTTTAAACGCCGGAGACACTCTTTTTGTGCGCGGAGGAACGTATTTCGAGCATGATATCCGAATGAAGAACACGGGCAAATCCAATGCTTGGATTGTAATCAAAGCTTTTCAAAATGAAAAGGACACAATAGATTGTCAACACATAGCATCCGGGTTTAACATGGGAACTTCTCAAACCAATAATTATATAGTGCTGGATGGATTATTCCTTAAAAATCCATGGCAAGCCGGAATAAGAATCGGTGAAAATTTTAAGGGCGACCATTGGATAATCAAAAATTGCAGATTCGAAGGACTGAAGCAGGCTGACAATTCCGCCTGTGTGTTTCTTTCAACTTCCTGCAACACACGCATAGATAATTGCGTAATGATCGGAAATAATACGACGAATTTTAATTATTGCGGTATTCAGATTTTCCGGGGCGACGGCAGCGATACGATAATAAATTGCGACATTTCCCATTTTGCGGAAGGGATATTTTACAAGCATGGCAGTCTCGGAGATAAACAAACGCTCATAAAAAACAATTTTATTCGCGACAATAGTCAACACGGTCTTTGGATTTCATCCGATCATGTGACGATACAAAATAATTTAGTTATACACAACGGAGCCGGAGTTGTTTTTTGGGAAGATGCCGGCGGGACCGGCGGCGGATATTCAAGTGTTTTGCATAACACTTTTTACAACAATGACTATACGGTGGAAATTTGCAGCAGAGGTGAATTAAATGCCCGGACGGGAGATCATGGCGCTAAGCATGATACTATTAAAAACAATATTTTATTCGGCACGAATTCCGAGATGGGTTCGCTTGCTATGTGGCCTGATCCGGATCCCCATTATGATAGCATACACGCAACCATATCGAACCATAATTGTTATTATAATACCGGAGAGAATCAAGTGGAGGTTATTCGCGAATTTGGAGAAACTTACACGCTTCCGCAATGGAAAGCAAGATGTCCTAAAAGGGACAGTGGTTCTATTAACGAAAAGCCTGTTTTTGCTAAAAAATCAGGTGTTTTATGCGCCATCGAAGATTTCGAAATAACCGGCGGCAGGGCAAAAAACGGGGCAAGCGACGGCGCGGACATGGGAGCGGATGTATTCCTCATTAAAAATACCGGAAATGGCAAGTAGCCTTTATTGCTTCGGAATCGTCGGTAAAACTTTTGCCCGTATAATTACCGTAAACAGGCATACCGGCGGATACAGGAATACTAAATGTTCAATTTCGAGCATGGAATATTACTGACAAGCCCTTCGTACCAATCAACCAACCTACGTTAGCAACAAATTATAAAAAGATATTAGTTTTTTAAAATATTGTTCTGAACTAAATTCGTTAATAACTCTTTCTTTTGCGGCAATTCCAAACCGCTTTCTCAAATCCGGGTTTTTTGCTAATAAAAGCATCTTTTCTGAAAGTTGAACATGATTTTCATTTTCAAAGAGCAATCCATCAAAGCCATCCTTAATTAACACAGGTATTCCATCGACGTTTGTACCTATCCGAGGTTTTTCCGCCATCATCGCTTCCATAAGATATCTTGGAACGCCCTCGGATCTGGACGAACAGCAAACAATCCCGCTTTTTCCGATATGTTCCGGCATATCCTTGTAAAAAACCGGTTTGTGGTGGTAAATTTGAGTACAATCCCCAATGTATTCATTTAGCAAAGTAATGTCGGGATACCATCCCAATATTTTCAATTTCCAATCAGGAATATCATGCGCGATTAGTTTAAAAGCTTTAATCGCCACATCTATCCCTTTACGCCAAAATGGAAAACCGACGATAAGAATTTCCTTTTCTTCACTAATATTAATGAACTTATCCAAATTAACCAAATTAGGGAAATAAGTGGTTACGCGATTTTTTAATCTTTTTTCAAAAAATGAGATTTGGCCTGGATATTGATACTTTATTCCATGCGAAAAAGATAATACAAATTTCATTAATAGGGTATATAACCGAGCATAAAATTGTGCTTTGTTTTTAGATTTATCCATAAAATTATAACGTGAACTATAGGTCCCATTTATTTCAGGCGCGAATTTTGCACCCAACAATCTTGAAACGATAACGCCAATAAGCCCTGTTTTTAGTGGATCATAGGTGATGACTAAATCGATTTTCTGTCTTTCGATAAACTTTTTTCTTAATGCGAAAATAATGCAAAAAACAATATACTTTGCACTTGCTAAATTTTTCTTCTTTAGAGATATTTTTTTACAATGCAGGTCAAAACCCCCGATTTTCTTCTTTGCTATAATTTCCTGTATGTTAGAGAATGATAGAATATGGCCGCAGAAACTATCGGATAATTTATTATACTTATACTCTTGGAGATTATAAAGCGGTCCAGGCCAAATAAAAAGTATTTTTTTCATTTTTTATCTAATGGATCTTTGGTGTTTAGTAGATAAATATTATACTATTGATGCATATATTATTTAAAAAGATTTTCTTTCAAGATAATACCTTCACAAAAGCGGGGCGCATTTATTAATAGCGGTCGTTAAGTGCAATAAAGAAAGGAAGTCCGTCCTATGAAGAAAATACAAGAATACTTTTTAAAAGACAAGGGAATATAGGTCATGGTTGAGGATTCATAAAAGAGCCGGAATATATGTGAGAAGATGGAATTAACGGGAGGCGCGCTTTGCCATGTTGGCCTTCACTTGTATTAGAGGCTTTTCTATCGTGTGATACGCAACTATCGGAAAAAAACAAGAGCTATGAGAAAAGCCGCCCACTGTATCCCGGCGGATGGTACGTTTTCGGATCAATAGACTCTATTCCCCAATAACCAAGCGACAATATAATCAATAAAACCGGAAACAAGCTCCACGTAAAAACCTGTTAAAAAACGAATAAAAACAGAATAATTGCCCAAAAATGCAATGTTTATCTTTCAATTAAGATTGCAGTGCGTTTTATCTGGAAAATTGGATTTAAATTATTTATATTAATTCTTTGTTCTATAATCCTAAAATAGCCATTGTGTATTTTTCCCCTTTTTCCTTCGTTCTTTTAGCAATAATTAAATTATACTTAGATGATATGATAAAAGGCGTTTGGAATAGAAATAGCTATTTTAATAAATTGATAAAAAAACAGTCTACATAGAGGACTATTTATGATTGCCATAAGTTCAAAGCATCAAGAAACTGAATCAAACCTGTGGATAATTTTAAATCACAAGCGATATTTCTTGTTAGCAATATTCGTTTTATCTTTGATTGTCAGGAGTCTATTTATCCTTAAATTCGGCTCTTTTGCACAGCCTCAAATAGGTACGGATGCCTTTGAATTTGATTCTTATGCTTGGAATATCGCAAATGGGAATGGATATCGAGGGCCAAGCCCTGCTTGGCCCGATGGGACGCATTTAACCTCTCACCGCCCTCCGGGATTTACTTACCAAATAGCCTTATTATACAAACTATTCGGGCATCGTTACGACATTGTTTTGTTTGTCAATGGCCTGATCGGTTCTTTGACGGCGATTCTTATTGCTTTGATAGGTATTGTTGCGTTTTCACCATTAATAGGCCTTTTATCCGGTTTTATATACGCTTGCTATCCCATAGCCACCTATTATACAGCTTCATTCGGAGCTGAAACTCTTTTTACTTTTTTATTTACATTCCTAATTTTTGCATGTATCGCCATTAACATTAAAAAAGCCCACTTTTGGCAAGCGATCATGCTCGGATTTATAACCGGAATTACAATCCTAACTAGAGCTGAAGCTGCATTGATTGTTCCTATAATTGCTTTTTGGATCATTTTAACCCTTTGGAAAACAAAAAAGCAATGTATAAAATTCATTGGAATTTATTCCGTTACTTTTCTATTAGTACTTTCTCCTTGGACGCTTCGAAACTATAGGGTTCATAAAGTTTTCATGCCTTTATCATCCATAGGTGGCCAATGCTTGCTTGGGGGAAATAATCGGATAGTAACAACCGATCCAAAATACTATGGCTATTGGTATTTTGAAGGCAATATTCCCGAGTATAAAAAAGCTTTAGAAGGTCTTGGAGAAGCTCAGAGGGACCATAAAGCAATGCTGCTGGCTCTTGATTTTCTTAAAAACCATAAGGATAAATGGTGGTTTTTAGCTTGGCATAAAACCAAACGATTTTGGAGCCCCTTTATTTATGACCGCCAATCAATTGAATATTGGATAATGCTATTTTCCTGGGGACCGATTTTTGTATTCTTTATACCTGGGTTTTTTATTCTTTTTGTTTATTTTATCAAAAAACGGTCCCAATCTATTATTCTTTTACTGAGTATTTGCTACACAATACCCTATGTAATTTTGTTTTATGGTATAAGCAGAATGAGAATTGGAGTTGAAGGGCTTTGTTTGATTATTGCCGTCTGGACATTTATTCAATTATTCCATTGGATCAGGGATAATAAGTTGTTACATTTTAAAGCAATGTCTATTAATTAAATCTATTCGCTATATTATTTTAGTCATTTTATTATTAACTTGATTGCTACGGTTAAGGTATCAAATTATGACAATCGTTCCGGAAATAAAAAATTGCTTATTATCCGTAATTATTCCTTGCTATAATGAGGAGAAGACGCTTGAGAAATGTGTAAGGAAAGTGCTTGCGATCGAGGAGTCATGGTTAAAACTGGAAATTATTATTGTCGATGACGCATCATCTGATAAGAGTCGTGAAGTGATTTCAAATTTAATGAAAAAATACCCTTCGAGTGTTCATTCTCTGGCTCATGATAAAAATCAAGGAAAAGGCGCCGCCCTAAGCACAGGATTTCGAAAAGCAACAGGAGATTTTGTTTGCATACAAGATGCTGATTTGGAATATAATCCGGATGAATTGAAATATTTGGTAAAACCTTTAATGGAGGGAATAGCGGATGTAGTAATCGGTTCAAGATTTGTAAGCACGGTTCCACATCGAGTCCTCTATTTTTGGCATTCCCTGGGCAACCGTTTTTTGACACTTTTATCCAACATGCTAACGGACCTGAATATCACCGATATGGAAACTTGTTATAAATTATTTCGCAGGGAAGTTATTCAAAACATTGAATTAAAGGAAAAACGGTTCGGATTTGAACCCGAAATAATAGCCAAAGTGGCCCAAAAAAGATTAAGAATTTATGAAATGGGTATATCATATCAAGGCCGCACCTATCAAGAAGGGAAAAAAATCGGCTTGAAGGACGGTTTTAGAGCCCTATATTGTATCTGCAAATACAATTTACCGAGGGTACCTTGGCCGATTCAATTTCTATTTTACACGATTATCGGAGGAATCTGCGCGGGGTTAAACCTTATATTGTTTCTTTCCCTTCATTGTGCAGGATTATCCATAGTAGTCTCCGCGGCCATAGCCTTTATTGTTGCGGCCACGGCAAATTATTTTCTTTCTATAACAATTGTTTTTCGACACAAGGCGCGCTGGAATTCGTTCGCTGAATTATCGCTCTTTGGCGGACTTGTTTGCTGCATAGGGTACGTTGATATTATTACCACTCAATTCTTCATAAAGCTTTTATTTCATCCCGCAATTGCAAAACTGAGCGCCTCGATTATCGGACTTTTTCTTAATTTTATTGGTAGAAAATGGTGTGTATTTCCAGAAGCACCTAATAAAGAATGGAAACCCCAAGAAACAAATTAAAAGACAGGAGGAGAATGCATATATATAAATCAGACTTTATAATTATGCCGTTCATGATTTATTATTTGACTTATATATTGTGCTATCATGATGGAAAGCGGTACAAATAGTAAACTCATATTTCTGAGTTCAGCTTCCCAGCAACATCCAATTAAAAGAGGAACACTAATAGTCAAAGCGATAATAAACGACTGCCTAATCGGCTTGATGATTGATTGCCAGGTTGAACCGATAATCATAACAATAATTACTACATTAACTATATTAAAGCCTTTGGGCATTAAAATTGAATAAGTAAATTCCCACTGTAAATAGTTATTAGGATTGCAATAGAATAACAGATTGTGCCAAAAATGATTCTCCATTATAAAACCTGGATTCATGGAAAATGAATGTTTTATTATTAAATTCATTATAATTGACAACCCAATAGCAGAAACAAAAGGTAAAATTGTATTCATTTTAGAATATCTACTAAGCAATAAGGGTAGAAGTGTTGGGATAAAAAATAAAAATGACTCCTTATTGAGCGTTGCAATTAACGACAGAGGTAATAAAAACCAGATATTATATTTTTTAGCGATTTTAAACCCGACAGTAAAAAACAGCCACTCCGGAGGATCATAAAAATATCCTCCCACTGTCATAATAACAGGAATCAGTAAAATCGAGATACAAGATGCGGCTATTGATGCAACAATGTTATTGGTAAAATCATATAAAACAGAGGATAACAGCAATGCGCACATAAATATACAGATAAATACTATGACAAAAATGATTTTATAGGTGAATGCATAATGTATATCCTTTGCAATTGTCGCTTGCTTAAATGTATCAGAAATATAAGTGTTAGCATTTACTTGTCTTTTAATAGCTTCTGGTGTATGCTTATCTATAAACTTTGCAACTTGAGGAAGCAATTGTCTATATACGAACGGCCGATCTGCGGTTCCATCGAGAATTTTTTCAATACCAAATTGCCTTTTGCAATCCCGAAATGTCCATTTTGTAAAATAACCATTAAACGAAGCTCCCGAAGCTATGAGAATTAAAAATAAAACTACTATATACTTAGCTATTCTTTTTAGCTTAGAAAACATTTATTTTACTTTTAGAACCATTGAATGTGAAAAGGTAATGTTTATAAAATAAATTGCGACAATGGAATAGACAAAAATATTTATAAATTACTACATATAACCAAAACAATATCCAGAAAACATTTCTATATCGATTTTTATTATTTTGGTTTTCTTTATAGGATAAACTGCTGATTTAATAAACGGATGAGATTAACATGATCTTTTCCTAAACCAAATTCGGCCAATCCATGCATTTTAAAACATGAATATCCAACTTCCACCTGTAGCTTTATTCGATTTTGATGGAACAATCACTACTAAAGACTCAATGATTGCCTGTGTGCTGTTCGACATATCTTCACCGAAAGTTATAGCTCGCTTATTTGCAAGTCTATTACCAGTTTCCTTAAGTTTGTTAATTAGCAAAAATCAACTGGCTAAAGAAATACTCTTATCTTCGCGATTCGGTGGTATGACATATAATACCTTTCATTCACATTGTAATACTTTCGCGACATCTGTGATTCCGAAGATTATCCGGTATAAGGCAAATGCTTGCATCAACAACTTGCTTAACCGTAACTTTCATGTTTACATTGTTACCGCCTCACTTGAAGAATGGGTGAAACCTTGGGCAAAAACAATGGAAATAGAGGTTATAGGATCAAAACCTGAGATTTGCAATGGTATTATCACTGGGAAATTGTCAGGTAAAAACTGTACCGGCTGGGAAAAGGTTCGTAGGATTAGGGAAACAATTCCTGATATTGATTTTCGTCAAATATATACCTATGGCGATACCAAAGCTGATATCCCCATGTTGTCAATGGCAAGTTTCGGGAATTTGTATTATAAACCATTTCGATAATAATTCAATCGTTAACGCATTTAGTAAAATTATATAAATATTCTTTTTTTTATAGCAATAATCCTTACAAATGCCGATTTATGTTTTTTATCGGAGGTTAGCAATGGGCAAAATAAGTGTGCTCATCCGTTTGCTTCGCGTACACCAATATTTAAAAAACGGATTCGTTTTTCTTCCATTGTTTTTTAGTCGGGAACTATTAATTGGCCAGAATTTAATGCATGTATTTGCAGCTGCCATCTCTTTTTGTTTTGTAGCAAGTTTTGTATATATTTTTAATGACATTGTCGATGTAGAATCTGATCGCCTTCATCCTAAAAAATGTTTGCGCCCGATTGCGGCTAATGAGGTCTCATTTAAACTGGCTATAGCCATTTCAATACTACTTTTGATTATCGCTAGTGGAATCGCTTTATGGCTTAAGCCAATGATTTTTTGGATACTATGTGTTTACGTGATTCTTAATATTTCGTATACGATAAAATTAAAACATATTTCTATTTTAGATATTTCCATTGTGGCATTAGGATTTGTATTGAGATTATTTACAGGAGGAATTGCCGGCGGCGTAGTATTATCGAAATGGATCGTTCTGGTAACTTTTGTTTTATCACTATTTTTGGCTCTTGCGAAACGGCGAGATGATGTACTTATTTATTATAAAACTGGACACAAAGCGCGAAAATCGATTGATGGTTATAATCTTGATTTTTTAAATGCTGCAATGTCGATTATGGCTGCAATCACGCTAATGTCATATATTCTTTATACTGTAAGCCCTGAAGTAATTCAACGTGTCGGCAATGATCATGTTTATTTGACCGTATTTTTCGTCCTTATCGGAGTTATGCGCTATTTGCAGATTACTTTAGTAGGACAAAAATGCGGCTCACCAACCGAAGTCCTTTTAAAAGATCGAATGATGCAATTATCTATCGTTGGATGGATTGGGGCATTTGTGATACTTCTGTATAATCGTTAAAATTTGGATTTTAATAAATAATTCTACATTTTTTCTTGATATCGATCATGACAATATGCGATTTACCGGAGGCTTACCATTAATAGCAGCATTATAAAACCCTATATTTAGAAATAATAGTCATGAAAATATTAGTATTTATTTTTTTAATATATGAGATTGGCTTAGCAAATCATTATATTGATCCTATAAACGGTAATGACAAAAAGGCCGGGACCATTTCAGCTCCTTGGAAACATATTAGTTTTGCCACATGCGGTGGATCATATGGTTGTTCTTGTACGGTGAAAAACTTGAGAAAAGTAACAGGTGATACAATTTATTTAAGATCTGGAACATATTATGAGCATGGCATTCAAATAGTAAATTCCGGCACTGAAACGAATCCGATTGTAATTAAACCCTACCATGGCGAAACTGTAACTATTGATGGTAGTTCTACTACATGGGGTGTATTTGACATAGGAGATTCTTATGGAGCGGATTGGATTATTTTTGATAGTTTGAAAATTATTAATGCATATAAAGCTGGTATTGTTTTAGGAGGCAATACCGGGCATTCCGATCATATTACAATAAAAAATTGCCGTTTTGAAAATACAAAATGGAATGACAACACCGGTTCCATCGCGGTGTATGGCTATTCTCATGATATAACCATTTTTAATTGTGTAATTGTCGGCAGCGGAGAAACGAATGGCAATTATTGCGGAATTCAGATTTTCCGGGGCAATGGAAGCGTTTCCATTTTAAATTGCGATATAAGCAATTGTTCAAAGGGAATTTATTATAAACATTGCAGCATTCCTGACTCCGTAAATACGATAATTCAAAATAATTTTATTCACGACAATAAAACTTGCGGGATATCCATATCTTCTAATAGGTGCAAAATAACGAACAATTTAATTATCAATAATCATGTAGCAAATGATGGGGCGGGGATAGAAGTTTGGGGTGACGCTGGGGGAACGGGCGGAAGCAAGTCGAGAATTGAACATAACACTGTCTACAACCATAGATATACAATCCAAATAAGTTGTGGAGGGCAACTCGACGCCAATACAGGCGAACATGGGGCTTGTCATGATACTATCAAAAACAATATTCTTTTCGGATTTCAAGAGGAAATGGGCTCATTTGCTATTTGGTCAGATCCCCAGCCACAAAATGATAGTTTGCATAATACTAAGTCTCTTTATAACTTATATTATAACTTGGAGACCAACAAGGTAATCCGAGAATTTGGAGAAACTTATACCCTTTTTGAATGGAAGGAAAAATATCCAAGGCGGGATAGCGGTTCCATTCAAGAAAAGCCCATTTTTGCCAATAAATCTGGCAGGTTAAATTCAATTAATGATTTCGAAATAACCGGCGGCAGAGCAAAAGGCGGAGCAAGCGATGGCACGGATATAGGTGCAAATGTACTTTTGTTCCGGAGATAACGTGTCCCAATATTGCTTGAAGCGAATCCTTGGCATAGCAAGTGACTGATTTCTTTATAGTTGCTTATTCTATAGGCCTCTATCAAACAAACAATATTGTGCGGTATAAAACGTATAAGTATTAAATATATAGTATATGTATTCCTAAAAATGCGAAAAAACTGGCTTTTATATCCATCCAAACAATCTTCGTTTTTTATGCCAATCATTTCAAATAAGTGGTATAATAGTAATAGAATCCTTGCTTTTTTAAAGAAAGATATTTATGAAAATATTAATTATAATTTTGGTGATGATTGGAATTGTATCCGCGAATAAATATGTTGATCCTGTAAATGGTGACGATACAAAAGCAGGTACGATTTCAGCTCCGTGGAAACATATTAATTTTGCAACCTGCGGCGGCTCCTATGGTTGCTCTTGCACGGTAAAAAATACCAATAAAATAACCGCGGGCGATACACTTTATCTTAGGGCTGGGACGTATCATGAACATTCCATTGAGCTGACTAACTCAGGCACGCAAACGAATCCGATTGTAATCAAACCCTACCATGGTGAACCTGTCACTATCGATGGAGATTCCGCTGGGCCATGGTCGGTGTTTTCGCTGGGAACCCACAATGGTTCGGATTGGGTTGTTTTTGACTCTTTACATATAATAAATGGATACAAATCGGGAATTTTATTAGGGGGAAACACCGGTCACTCGGACCATATAACCGTATCAAATTGTCGCTTCGAAAACACGAAATGGAACGACAATACTGGGTCTATTGCAATTTACGGATACTCGCATTACATTACTATTTACAATTGCACAATTATCGGAAGCGGAGAGACCAACGGCAATTATTGCGGAATTCAGATTTTCCGAGGTAATGGAAGCGTTTCCATTTTAAATTGCGATATAAGCAATTGTTCGAAGGGAATTTATTATAAACATTGCAGCATTCCTGATACTGTAAATACGATTATTCAAAACAATTTTATCCACGACAATAAGACATGCGGAATATCAATATCGTCCAACAGATGCAAAGTAATAAACAATTTAATTATCAATAATCATGGATCTGGAATAGAGATTTGGGGTGATGCCGGAGGAACCGGCGGAAGCATGTCGAGAATTGAACATAACACCGTTTTCAATCATAGATATACAATGGGTGTTTGGTCTGGAGGTCAACTCGATACTAATACAGGCGAACATGGGGCTTGTCATGATACTATCAAAAACAATATATTTTTTGGATTTAACGGGGAACTGGGTTCGTTTTCTATTTGGGCCAATCCCCAGCCGAATTACGATAGCATACATAATACCAAGTCTCTTAACAATTTATACTACAATACGGCGACCAATAATGTAATTCGTGAATTTTGCCAAACCTATACTCTCGCTCAATGGAAAACCAAATATCCGCTTAGGGATAGCGGTTCCATTCAAGAAATTCCTGTTTTTTCGAAATCGAGCCCAAGTGCAATTGAAGATTTCGAGATAACGGGCGGCAGAGCAAAAGGCGGAGCAAGCGACGGTAAGGACATGGGCGCCGACATCATTGCCATTGCCGGTAAATTTCCGCAAATTACAAGTAGCATAAAAGCTACCGGAATCGTTGGAAAACCTTTTACCTATACAATCACTACAACTTTGCGTTCCCTAAAGTATTCCGATTCACTACTGCCATCCTTTCTAAAGCTTGATAGTATAAATGGGATCATTTCCGGGACACCGACTGATACCGGAACTTGGAAAATCCACCTTCGAGCATGGAACGTAAATGGCCCGTCTAATGATTTTGTTTTATCGATTATAATTGGTAAAATTCCGCAAATAACAAGTAGCCCAACCGCTTCCGGAATCGTAGGAAAGCCTTTCAGCTATACAATCACCGCAACCATGAATCCCGTGAGATTTTCCGATTCACTTTTCCCATCTTTTTTAAAACTCGATACTTTAAATGGAATCATTTCCGGAACACCCCATGATACCGAAACCTTTAAAATCCATTTTCGAGCATGGAATGCATATGGCCCATCAAATGATTTTGTTGTATCGATTTCAATTGGCGCGGTCCCGGAAATAACGAGTAACCCAATTGCCGCCGGAATCGTTGGAAAGCCTTTCAGCTATACAATCACCGCAACCATGAATCCCATGAGATTTTCCGATTCACTTTTCCCATCTTTTTTAAAACTCGATACTTTAAATGGAATCATTTCCGGAACACCGACTGATATTGGAACAAGCAAAGCTCACCTTCGAGCGTGGAACTTGCATGGCCCGTCAAATGATTTTATTGTATCGATTATCATATCTAAAGATTCTTCGCCGGTAATTTTCAGTCACCAATATATTCATGCAGTAATCGGTCATCCTTTCTATTATAAAATTCTTGCAACAGCAACACCAACATCCTTCTCCGCGACCGGACTACCTGAAGGCCTTAAACTGAACAGTACAACCGGCGAAATTACCGGAATTCCAACAAAGCTGTCGGGCAGTATTGTCACCTTGTTTGCTCAAAATGAAAAAGGAACCTCTCCGCCTTTTTCTTTGAAAATATATTTAATCGCTTTAATAGATTTCAGCGACTCGACGCCGATTCTTGCTAATGAAAATTACAAGGTCTCTCTTTCTGTAAATGACACAGCATTAGAAGGATTAAATTTTTACATTTTAGCCGGGGTCGCAAATTCCAAACCCGTATTAATCCCAACTACGTTTCCCTTTATTAAACACCACACGGATTATCCCACGATAGAAACAAGCATTCCACAGAGCATCATTGATCAATGCAAGAGTTTCCGCGCAATGATGGTTATAAGCGATAGCTTATCCAGTGATACTCTATCATTGACCCGGCCGATTATCAGGTCCGCTGGAAATTGCGACAATTTATCCGTTGTTCCTCTTACCTGGACACCCCTCGTGGTTTCGGCCTTGCCTGACAACCAAAAAATGAGTTCTCTTTTAACGCCATTATTTCCCAATGGAAGCTATGATAAAACCCTTTGCCGGATTATACAATGGCATCCTGCCTCCAATACCGATACAACATGGGCTGAATACGGCACTATTGACAACAGTCTCTTTGATTTCAAACCCGGCCGGCTTTTCTGGATAAAAACGCGCGATTCAACGAATATTGATTTCGGCAAGGCCACAACGGTTTCGTTAAACGACACTTTTTCGCTTCCTATAGCCGCGTCGGGGTGGACGGATTTTTCCATACCTTTTTCCTTTTCAATACCCCTTTCGGACATTCTCTCAACTTCGACAAAAACAGCGTCAAACGCCAATGCAACGTCTTTGCAAATTTATTCCTGGGTGAAGAACGCTACGGGAAACAGCTACAAAATTTCCGAGATATTTCTTCCGAACATGCCGGGGTTTGACTCTTTAAAATTAAAAAACATCTTTCTTGAGGGCGGCGCGGGTCATCCCTACACTGCTTATAATCCTCTTTCAATGGCCCTTAGTCTTTATATCCCACCCTCCTGTTCAACCCAAACGTTATCTAAAGTAAAAAACCAGGCTGCCGTCAAGGGAACAGGTTGGAGCATACGGATAAAATGCGTAGCCGGAACGGAAGACATTCTACCCCATATTTATTGCGGCAACGATAATAATATGCAGCAACCTGTTTATTACGCCGCTCCTCAATCGTTTTCCGATATATCGGCCACCGTTTATGACGTAAATACCGGCAAACATTATGGCCATGCGCTTTGCAATTCCAGCGCAACGGATGGAGTAGCCTTCGAACTGCGACTTTCCAACGCATCACCAAAGGTCAAAAACCTGTCGCTGTGCATTGATTCTTTTATCAATATTCCCAAGACCTTCGGCGCCGCGTTTTTCAAAAGCGGTAATAGGGGCGCCTATGCTTCCGCAGACACCATGTCGATTTCACTCAAGGGAAATAGCGAAGAGATTATTTCCGTTGGCGTGGGAAATCAAGGATTTTTAAAATCCTATTCCAACATCCCGCGTCTCCTTCCCGGATTATATGGCATTTATCCAAATCCATTTCGTAATCACCTAATAATCCGATATTCGGTTCCGCTTCGCCCAATATCGGAAATTCGCTTTTCCCTGCTGGATTTAGAGGGCAAATGCATCTGGAAGAAAACGGAAAAAAATCCCCAACCGGGCTTTGGGGAAATTCCTTTTTCCATGCTTTCCGGCAACGGAGCACCGATAGGGTCAAAAATCTATATATTACATTTTTCAATTATTGAAAACGACAAAACGTCCCTTCAATTCAGCCGGCGCATTTTCCGTATGTAGCTTGTGAAGGAATTATATGCTGTATCGAATTCTGATGGCGGCCGTTCTTTTGGCGGCGCCCTTTTCCTACGGGCAGGAAGCGAATGTTATCGCAGTAAGCGAATTAGTGAATTGCTCCGGCATATCGAAAGGCGATATGGATACCATCGCTCAGCGGATTCGCTTATCGTTTGCGCAATCCAAGGATTTTATTATTATCGACAAAAAACTCATGACGGACATACTGCACGCCCAAAACGTCTCTTCCTGCCCAGCTTGCTCCACGATGGAGTGTTTGACCGGCCTCGGCAAACTCCTGACGGCAAAAACAATGATCGGCGGATCAATCGGCAGGAAGGAAAACAAGGTGACTGTACATTTATTAATGATTGACGCGGAGAAGAAAAGAATCATCAACCGCGTTTCCAGGGAAGTAAGCGCGACAAAAGCCGCTCTTTTAAATACCTATATCCCACAAACACTAGCGGCGCTTCTATCGCAACCTTCCCAAAAGGGGAAACAAACGATAGCGGAAAGTAGCCCTCCATCTTCATTACCTGAAGACACCAAAAACAACAAAAAACGCCGGTCAATCATGGCCTCTCCCCTTTCATGGGTGGGAATATCCGCCGTTTTAATTTCCGGGGGATTTTTAGCATGGTCCCATCACTCCGACAAAGGTAAAACCCCAGGATCAACAAACAGTGACATTTCCATTAATGACGCCCCCACCAGGACCCCTTGAAATTATTACCATTGGAAAAATCCAAGATGGAAATTATTTTTGTGGGGCGGCAAACAACCTCGGCCACGGTACCTTTCATGCACCTGTTTAACGTAACCCGATCATGACATTTTCTGTTTCGTTGGCAATTAAATACCTCTTAGCTTATGGCGCTTTTAAATCAGGAATTTTAAAAAAGCGGATACAGTGTCTTCCTCCCCTCATTGTCGGCTACCATCGGATCATTTCACCCTCGCAGGCGGGCCATTTTTTGCAACCGGGAATGTTCGTGACGCCGGAAACATTCGAACGGCACATGGCTTTTTTAGCGAAGAATTTCAACGTTATTCCTTTGGAGGAATTGATTACGGGCATTAAGCCGAAGGCGCAAAAAAAAACCGTTTGCGTAATCACGTTCGATGATGGTTGGTCGGATTTTTACAAAAACGCCTATCCGGTTCTTTCTCGCTTATCGCTTCCAGCGACGGTTTTTCTTCCCACCAATTTTATCGGTTCAAACCAATCGTTCTGGACCGATACGCTTTCACGCATGCTTTGCCGCGAAAGGGTTTTCCCCCGGGCCTTGCCCGCCGCTGACCCCGCCAGCGCGGCTTACGTGCATTCAATTTTATTCTGTAGGAGCAAGGATGAGCGAAGGGTCGAAGAGGCCATCAGCCGTCTCAAGCCGTTGCCTCCGGGCCAACGGGACGCGGTCCTGAACGCATTGTCAGCGTATTTTGAGGAGGCGCCGGGCCTGGCGTCGCGGCATTTTTTAAATTGGGATGAAATAGCCGCAATGCGGGATTCCGGAATCATTTCTTTCGGCTCGCACACGGCTTCACATCCGATACTAACGACGATTACCGAACCCCAAATAGTGGACGAGCTGGAACAATCCCGCGCGGAACTTCTTTCGCATGGCGCCGCGGACCCTTCATTCGTTCCTTTTTGTTATCCAAACGGCAACTATTCCCGGAATATCGAAACATTAGTGCAACAAGCAGGCTATTCGGCGGCGGTCACAACGCAACCGGGTCCCATTTCATTGCCCGCGGACCAATACAGTCTCTGCCGGACGCTTGTGCATCAGGATATTTCATCCAACATCCCGCTTCTTGCGGCTCGAATCAGCCATTTCTTTGGATAGAGCGTATACACATGACCAACGGCATTTGGATTTCCTGGGAAACGCAGCGCCGCAACAGAGGCTTGGCCGGAGCGCTCGGGTGGCCTTTATATGAAATCGATATAGCCGCTTCTCCTTTACGGCGGTATGCTGTTTCGATTTTAAAGACCATTTCCATCATTGCCAAGGAAAAACCAAAGGCAATCGTTGTGCAAAACCCTTCCATTGTTCTTGCGATTTTAGCCGCAATCGCGAAACTTTTTTTTGGTTATGTTTTCATTATGGACGCTCACAACGGCGGAATAAAGCCAAGGGAAGGCACATCGAAAATACTCATGCTGATCGCAAACCGGCTGCAAAAAGCCGCAGATATAACCATTGTCACGAATCCCGCGCTCAAGGCCCAGGTCGATTCCCACGGCGGCCACGGCATCTGTTTGCCGGATGTTCTGCCCGCAGCGCCTGCCGTGCCGCCCAAGCGCCTTGAAGGAGCATTCTCCATAGCGTTTATATGTACTTTCAGCAATGATGAACCGTACAAGGAGGTAATTTTGGCGGCGCGGCTGGTTCCGCGCGATTTTATTATTTACATAACAGGAAAGCACAACGAAAAAGTCATTGCGGATGAAATCCCCCCCAATGTTCGTTTGCTCGGCTTTGTTCCCGAGAGATCGTTCTGGGAGCTTCTGGGCTCAGCCGACGCGATCATGGACCTTACAACACGCGAAGATTGTTTGGTATGCGGGGCTTATGAAGGCGTTGCGCTGGGCAAACCTCTTATTCTTTCCAATACCCGCGCCTTGCGCTCATACTTCAACAAGGGGGCCATGTACGTCGATCCGATTGCGGAATCGATTGCGCGGGGCATAACGAGCGCTGCCGAAAACCATGCTGGATTATTAAAGGATATTCAAGAACTTAAAGCAACTATTACAAAGGATTGGCAAGCGCATTTTCTCGGATTTCAACAGGCAATCCAAAAGGCAATCGCGGGGCATCCGAAAAAACAGCCTCAGGAAAAAAGATAATGCTTCGTATTTGTCACATCATGTCGGGGGATTTATGGGCGGGCGCGGAGGTCATGGCCTTTGGGCTTATCAAGGAATTAAAAACGGATGCGTCGCTTTCCATTACCGCCATAGTACTGAACGAGGGCACGTTAAGCGGAAATCTACGGGAAATAGGCGTTGAAACGCATGTGTTTGACGAGAAATCAATGTCGTTTATCCAAATCCTATTACAAATTCGTAAAATCATAAAAACAAACAACATCAATGTTATTCATTCGCATCGGTACAAGGAAAATCTTCTGGCGTGGTGCGCCTCTTTTTTGCGCCCCGCCATTCGCCTGATTTCAACGCAACACGGTATGCCCGAACGCACGACTTCCTTGCAATCCCGAATTCTACATGGCTTGAATTTTATTATACTCGCCCGTTGTTTCAGCGTAACCGTCGCGGTTTCGAAGGAAATTCAGGACACATTTACAAATAAAATGCGGTTTAAAAAGAGCAGGGTAGCGGTGGTTCATAACGGGATTTCCTTACCGAAAATGGGCAACAATCATCATGACGCAGCCGAATGCGTCATCGGTTCAGCGGGCAGATTCGTTCCAGTGAAAAATTATCCTTTCATGCTGGAAATAGCGCGCCGATGCAAAAACGAACCAAAAATTAATTTCAAACTTGCCGGAGATGGTCCGGATCGCGCCAAGCTTGAAACCTTGATAAAGGCTCATGGGCTTGAGGCAACCTTTACTCTCTGCGGCCATCTTCCGGCAATGTCGGGATTTTATACGAGCATCGATATATTTATCAATACGTCCTTACATGAAGGAATTCCCATGAGTATTTTGGAGGCAATGGCGCACGGCATCCCGGTTATCGCCCCAAAGGTCGGCGGGATCCCGGAAATACTCGATGACGGGAAGGACGGATATTTACTTCCTGCCGGGAATGCCGGACTTTTCGCGGAAAAATGCATTCTACTGTGTCATGACGTTGAACTTCGAAAAAAGCTCGGCGCCTCGGCGCGAAACAAAATAGAAAGTTTATTCTCAGTCAAAACATGCGCTGAAAAATACAAAGCGATGTATTCCGAATTTTAAGACAATTCCAGGGTCTGTTCTTCTTCATATCGTTGCGCAAGCCGGACTCGGGCAATGGCCCCGGTTGCGGCAATCAGCGCGGAAAAATACCAGATGTGAGCATAGTAGAGCACCGAAATAAAAGACGCGGCGGCAAAGAATCCCGCAAGGGAGGATAAAAACGCCAAGGAAAGAAAATAAAGATATTTATCGTCGGGATCACTGCTGTTTCGAAAATATTTTTTAATGAAAAGGGCGTCTTTAATATTGGCAAATACGAGGAGCATAAAAATAAACACGCCTTCAACGCCTGTTTCCGGGAGAAGCGTAAACCACAGGGAATGCGCGGGCCTTCCCCACACGTTTCGTCTGACTTCCTTTAATTTATATTTATCATGGAGAGCCGGGAAATTACCTCCTCCAACGCCCAATGGATAATCTTCCCACATTTTTATGGCTGCCTGCCAAAATTGCAGACGTTGCGCGGCGGTATTCTCTTTTGTATCCGTGACTGTTCCCATCTCATTCCAGTAGGACCCGCCGCGCCCCCTGGATCTTCCTAATTTTCCCAACTGGTCACCGAATATAAACATTCCCGTTCCTAAAACAGCGAGAATAAGTATCGTCACGATTTTTCTCGGACTGAAAAACCATATAACGGCGCCGGCGGCCATAAGGCCCACCAACCCTCCTCGCGAGAAGGAAACAACGACCGCTCCAACACAAAGGAAAAGCCCGACGCCATATAAATTTTTGCGCCATTTTACTTTTTCCTGAATAAAAAGGAAATAGCCGTAGGGCAGAAGCATATCGATGAAAAGCGATACGTCATTCTCATCTGAAAAGTAATTACCCGGCCCGAATCCATGATGTGTAATCATGTAGATTGATATGTAGATCATTATCAGCATTAAAAAATAGAAGAATTGCCGCAGCCTTTTCATGGAATCGATGCATGCGAGAAGCGAGATGATAAAGGGTATGTACATAAGCATCATACGAAATGTGCCGAATGCATAGCCTCGGTTATAACCGAAAGGAACCAGGATTGCCAATATTCCGATGAATGCCCAAATCAGTTTCAGTTGTTTGCTTTTAAAAATGAAGCTCCGGCCGTCTTTCATAACATAAATCAATAAAAATACCAGGGTTAACAAAGAGGGACGGATAGCGCCAATGGCATGTACAATGGCTTGTGGTCGCACATAATCGAAAAACAGATATAAAAGCGTGAAAAAATACCACGCTCGATTGGGCTGGACAGGTGTGTCGGTATTTAAAGGTTCCATAAAAGATTTAGCAAATGAATTAGAGGTAGGGACTTTTCATCAGTGATGGGAAAATATATATTATGGGATATTTCTTATTTGTTGCAAATACCGCAAAAATCCCTATAACTAATTATACGTAAAAGAGGTTGAGATTGGAACTTTTATTTTTCACGTCGGTTTTTATCGTTTTTTTTGCTTATTTCGGGTATCCGCTTACCATGTACGGCATAAGCCTTATCAAGAATAATCCGGTTAAAAAAAGTCCCTTTTCGCCATCGGTAACGCTTATTATAACGGCGCATAATGAGGAAAAACGGATCCGTGAAAAGCTCGGAAACACGCTTTTCATCGATTATCCAAGGGGGAAACTCCAAATACTCGTGGCATCCGACGGGTCCACTGACGCCACCAATGCGATAGTCGCCGAATACAGGGACAAGGGTATCGAACTCCTTGATGTGAAAGTCCGGGGAGGCAAGGAAAACGCGCAAAAAGAGGCCGTGGCTGTTGCGCGCGGGGATATTCTTGTATTCACCGATATAGCGACGCGCCTTGATCCGTTGGGAATAGCTGAAATCGTTTCAAATTTTTCGGACCCGTCGGTCGGCTGCGTCAGCAGCGAAGACCAAATGATAAGTGCTGATGGCGCCACCAGCGGCGAAGGCGTTTATGTGCGCTATGAAATGTGGATGCGCAGGTTGGAAACCAGAGTACATACGATCGTGCAATTAAGCGGATCATTTTTTGCCGCGCGCAAGGAAGTATGCGGTGATTTCTCAACGAAAATGACCAGTGATTTCCGGACCTTGCTCAATAGCGTGCGAAACGGCATGCGCGGCGTCATCGATCCCCAGGCGATAGGTTACTATAAGGACATCCAGGATAAATCACGGGAATTCTCGCGAAAAGTGCGCACTATTATCAGGGGATTGACGGTATTCTTCAACAATATTGAATTTTTAAATTTTTTCAAATACGGGCTTTTCACGTACCAATATGTTTGTCACAAACTTCTGCGTTGGGCAGTGCCGTTTTTTTTAATTTTCGCTTTTATCTCCAACGCCGTATTAATATTGGAAAGTCCTTTTTTTAAATGCATTTTCGGCATTCAAATGGTTTTTTACGCCCTCGCCGCTTTCGGCATGCTCTCCCCGAAATCGGACAAGTTTGTTTTTGTCAAAATACCGAAGTTTTTTGTCGTTGTCAATACCTCGATCATCGTCGCGTGGTTCAAGTTTCTTAAGGGAGAACGATTGACCATGTGGAATCCTTCCGTGCGATAAGTATATCGTTATCGCGCAATCGGTTTTCCTTTTTTTTTCGTCGAATCAATCAATACGTCATACCCCTTTTGCAGGTAAAAACACAACACTATGAGAAGTGGTATGGAGGCTGTATTGAAAATTTGTTCTCCCATTTTGGAAGCGGGATGATAAAGCTTTGAAAGTCCCAACCAAAACGGCCGATGAAAGAGGTACATACAGTAGGAAGCATACGCGATGAATGAAAAAATAGTTGAAAACCGCGCCGGCCATTTTGCTTTAAAAAGCATATATGACACCGGAATAAAGGAAATTATAATAACATTTGTGCACAATAACGCAGATAGCGAAATAAACGAAAAAAGCGATACTGGTTGCGAGGATTTTATAGTTGGGGGATAAATAAAATACACATAGAATAAGCCGACGGTTAAAAAAATTATCCCCGAAAAAATAGTTTTAGGCAGGTTGATTTTATTTAATACATTATACCAGACACTCACCACTCCCGCGATAAAAATCACGAAATATAGAATAAGTCGCTTGTCCGATATTCCAAAGAAATACCGCAAAAGAACGAAAAAAACCGGGAATAAAGCAACCATTACCCATGCGCTACGCCTTTGTTTCGGATTGTTGGTTAATCGTGTGAAAACAGCAAAAAATACATAATACGGTATGATAAGTCCTATGTACCAAAGCGTAAGCATAGGATCGCATTGAGGCGGATGCGAAAAGATCAACTGCAATCCCATGCAATGAATTACGAATGAGAGAACATTCATTGAATGGGCGATATCGGGAAATACTTCGATAAAAACCAGGAGCGCGACAATATACAGAGGCAGGATGCGTATTGCCCGTTTATACATGAATCCTTTTATGTCACTCCATGTATCGAGTTTTCCAGGCTTTGAGGCAAGAAGGTAACCGGAAATAAAAACAAAAATGCCTAGTGCCAGATATTGAAAAAGATCCGCGAAAAGAGGGACCCTTTTGTCGATTTCCAAGTGATGAAATAGTACAAGGAATATTGCCAGCGACCTCATTCCATCGAATTCGATAAAGCGTTTTTTAGTCATTATGTATATGAATCCTGAAAATGGTTATTTAAAACGTATCTCTATGTATGTAGAATTTTCTCCGTGCGGGATAAATCCTTCTTATTTACAAACCCATGATTCGGCAATGTGATCAATTTTTCTGCGCATGCATGCGCGCCAGGATTTGTTTTTTCATCATCGGTAAATCGCAAGGACTCGATGGAATCCACGGGAAGCGGATACATCCTGGTAATTCCCCAACCATGTTTGTTTGAAAGAAATAAAATGTTATCACGCGCCTTACGATCATCTATAAAAACAGGATACCGGATCAAGGACGCCGCATCCATTGCCGTTTGATTTATGCTTTTGATACCTGGGCTATTTGCCAACAACGCGGTCCAGGCCCGCGCTGTTCTTTTCCGGGCATCGGAAAAGGTTTTCAGTTTTTTTCGCCATACGCGCGCCATACCAGCCTGTATGCCGCTCATCCGGAGCATTGTAAAATCAGGATCAAAGATTGTTTCCCCAAAACTAACAAAAGGCAATAACCTCGGAAACCAGAAAAGCCCTGGCCGTAAAAATAGCCAGAGGATGCACGCTGAAATCAACAACTTCAATTGCCCGAGTATCCCATAAGAGTTTAACGCGGCAACCCTCGACATTAGTAGGGAGGCAAGGCGCGGATTGTTCGTCATGATGATTCCACCCTCCACAATGGAAACAGCCTTCCCCCGGGAAAGACTGAAAAAACCCGCATCTCCCAGGGTACCCAACAAACTTCCATCCGCCATGCCTCCCATTGCCTGGGCCGCATCCTCCACAATCATGATTCCGGACCCCAGGAATTCCTTTTGAAGATTTTTAATGTTCGCGGAAAGGCCGAAAAAATGCGTGGGAAGGACACACAGTATTTTGTTTTTATTTGATAAGGTTCGCTTCAGACTTTCATCGTCGAAATCAAGGGTGGAAGGATTGACGTCGCAGAGGCGGACCTTGAGGCCCGCCCTGATAACGGCAGAGGGCACGGAAAAACAATTGAATGCGGGGATAACCACCTCGTCACGGTCCGGATGCATCTCGCGTAATGATTGAAGAATAAGGGTCAACGCCGCCTTGCCGGATGAAACGAGAAAACAATGTTGAACGTTAAAATACTCTTTAAGGTCGTTTTCAAACCACCGCAGCGCTCGCCGCGGACGCGCTATCGCCGCGCAACCATGCAGCAGATCGATAAGCGATAAAGGCGCGGCCGCGGGAGGTAATGTTCTGCCGATTCTCATAGTGTCACGTGGCGGCGAAGTTTTGAGCCGAGAACGGTTGCCAATGGAACGGGTAATTTCGTCCAGACATTTACAAATAACATTTTCTTGGCGTCCGTTTCGTTTTTGGAGGCGTCATTTTGGTTTTGCTTTTTGCCATAACGATACCAAAAAAGTTCATGGGGCTTGGCGCCCCATTGGGCCTTGAAACTATAGGTCGACTCGCCGATGGTGGAACGGCCGAAATCGAACGTTGAATATCCGTTTTCAATGGCGTATTCAAGCATACGCCAATATAGTAGCATATTGGGAGCAAGCCTTTTATAACGGCGGTCGGTGGAGGCCCAACGATTGACAATACGGTTTTTAAAACCGAAGATAAACGAGCAGGCGATTGGAATATCGTTCCAGTACACCATGAAAATACGGCTAAGGCCGGGATACGAATCAATAACGGTGTGAAACGTTTGTTTCGGCTCAACCGGCGAACCGAGATCGCGCATGTTGCGGCTGAGGATGCGGTAAAAATCATCCACCAGCTCATGTTTACCTTCGCGAACCAGGCAATTCTCCTTCGTGGGTTTGCGGATTTGACTGCGCAATTTGGCGGGAAAAGACTTGAACAGCGCGTCGGCCGATTGCGGCATATCCAGCAGCATGCGGACTTTTGCCGACAATATTCGTGGCGCGCCCGTTGATACTCCGGCAAGCTCCGGTTCAAAGGGAATGCGGCCTTCCTGCCGCAGCTCGCACGACGCGCAACCGAGCCTTTTTGTCAAGGCCAATGCCTCCGTAAGGAGCATGCGGGCGGTTTCCTTATTGTCGGCGCATAAGCCGCCTCCGTCAAAAAACGGCATCGATATCAGGCATCGTCCCGCCAGAGGGCCGGTAAAGAGGAACAAAGGCAGGATTCCGCATGCTTTGCCGGTTGCAACGTCAATGGCCATAAGATAGTACGAATCGCGCCTGAAGCAATGCTCGATGACGGTCCTGAAGGAATAACCGTGGTACACCGAAGCATTGCCATGGCCGGCAACGTACTCATTCCATGATGCTTCATGCGATTTTTCGGCGTATTCGATACGGACCATAGCTTACCTTGTCGATGGTTAATAATATTTCGGGAGAATCACGGTCAGGCGTGTGTTTCGGTTTTTTTTGAAATATAGGAAATGAGGTTCCCCACTGAATCGATATTTTCAGGCAACAATTCGGAATCCAGGACTTCAATTCCAAAATCGGTTTGGAGAAAATTAATGACCTCAAGTACACCGGTGGAATCGATAATGCCCTTTTGAAGAAAAGAATCCGAATCCTTCAGGGGCGTGGCCTTGGTGTCAAGAAAGAAATTCGTTTTTAAAAACTCAAGAATCTTCGACCGGATTTCCTCATTTGATAGGTTCATTGCCGTCTCTCCTTGGATTAATTAGTCGGGCGCGAAGGTCTTTTTTCGAAATCTTTCCCGTCGTTGTTTTCGGCAAATCGCCGACGATGGTGATTTTTTTCGGCGTCATGAAATTTTCAAGTTTGCTGAGGCACTGTTTCAGGATGTCCCTTTCAGTGAGCGCGCCGGGAGCGGTCAGGGTAACGAATGCGTGGATCGATTCCCCAAGAACCGGGTCGGGTTCGCCTATGACGGCGGCCTCCCTGATGCCCTGTATTGCGTAGAGCGCATTTTCAACCTCAACGGGACTGACTTTTTCACCACGAGTTTTAATTATATCATCACTACGTCCAATAAAATAGAGATCTCCGTCGGCGTCTATTTTAAACCAATCCTGTGAACAAAGGACGAATTCTCCGGGCCAGGGGCCGGGTTTCAGCATTTTCGCGCTCAATTCCGGTTGTTTCCAGTACCCCCGCATGACATGCGGGCCGCGTATGTGAAGAATACCCGTCTCGCCGGGGGCGACCGGCTTCCCTTCGGGAGAAAGAAGATAAACCTCGGTTCCGGGTATGGCTTTGCCCACGGAATTCGGTTTTTTATCGATCAATTCAGGCTCAAGGTAACAGACGCGTTTGCATTCGGTTAATCCGTACATTCTAAAAACAAGGGCGGCGGGAAACATTTCCCGTAAAGCGCCTGAAAAATGCGCGGGCAAATCGGCGGCCGTATTGGTCACCCTTGTAATTGAAGGAAAAAGCAGGGGGGTTTTCGCATGTTGCGCGATCATGGTGGCATAAACGGTCGGTACGCCGGGAAACACCGTTACCTGATGGGCGATTATTTTTTTAAATACCGATGCCGTATAGACGAATGATTTTTCCAATACCAGGGTCGCGCCCAAATACACGCACATGAGCAATTGATACAGGCCATAATCAAAGGCCAACGGCAGCACATTGATGATTCGGTCTTCCTCGGTCAAGCGCAGATACTGGGCGATGCTTTGGACCGCGAACACCATTGACTGGTGCGTCATCATCACGCCCTTGGGGTTTCCGGTGGTGCCTGATGTGTAGATCAAGGCGGCAAGGTCGAGCGGTATGGCTCCGCAAAAGTTGCCGGACATGGGTCGCGGGGCCGTGAAATCCTCAAAGGGAATAACGGGGACCGATGCGGAATCCGTCTCGGGCGCTTTTCCGGAGATGACTATGGCGGCCAGGGCGGCAACGCCCTTCGCGGCGGGAAAAAAAACGGATTGAAGATGGCCGTCGCCGATAAGGAATTTCGCATCGCTGTCGGAAAGGATGTATCTCAATTTGTCGGTCTTGGTCTGCGGATTGATTACAAGGAATACGCCTCCGGCCATGAGGGTTCCCCAAATGGAAACAACGCATTGCCATGAATTATCCATGAAAATAGCCACGCGATCTTCCCGCTCAAGACCATTCTCCTTAAATGCCCCGGCCATTCCGGAAGCGCGGGCGTACAATTCCCCGTATGGATATTCACATTCAGCAACAATAAGCGCGGTTTTAGACGGACATCGCCGTCCGGAATTAATAAGGTAGTCGTGCAATAAACGGACCGGATATTCCAAATGGCAATCCTTACATCTTTAATAGGACGGATACCTACGAAAACAATTCAGTATAGACATTATTGAGCGCTTTTGAAAAAAGTTCAAGGTTAAATTTTTCTTCCACCCGGCGTAAGGCATTATCGCCTATTCTTTGCCTGAGGCCTTGGTCTTGAAGAAGAACGTCAATCCTCCCGGCTACGATTCCCGGTTCATTGGGAGGAACCAAAAAGCCGGAAATTCCGTCTTCGATAATTTCCACGGGGCCGCCGATGTTGGCGGCGATGACTGGTTTTTTAAGGCTCATTCCCTCCAGAACAACCATGCCGAAAGGCTCGGGCTCTATTGACGAATGAATAATGATGTCCAAGGCATTCATGATGTCGGGAACATCGCCGCGATAGCCGGTGAGAATGACGTTGCCGGCCAATTTTTTTTCGGAGATTTCCTTTTTAAGTTCCTCGTAATACTCGCTATCGTTCTTGTCCGGAGAAATCGCCCCCACAAGCAGGCATGTCAACATAGGATATTTGAGCCGCAAAATATCAACGGCACGAATTATTATATGCTGCCCTTTCCAAAATTGAATATTACCCACGACCCCAATGAACGGAGCATTCGACCCGATATTGAATTCTTCTTTAATAACATCGACGCTTTTTTTAATACGGGAGTGAAAGCCCGCGGCATCGAGTCCGTCATACAGCACTATCGTTTTTTTGTCAATACCATTTTTTCGCAAATTGTCCAAGATAGAAACGGATACACAGAGTATGCGATCAAATACATTGGCCATGGTTTTTTCCGACCAATTATAGACGCCGGATCCTCTGTCATGTGTGATGCATTTTTTTCCGAATAATTTGGCCGCAAGTAACCAATCCCAGACGGATTTTGGGTTATTATTAAGATGGATCAAATCGACATCATTTTTAAAAAGATACGCGATTGACGTGATGATCGGGAAAATTACCAATGAGAAGAAATTGAGGACCTTTCTAAAAATCGTCAATAAAGGTTTTAAAACGAGCGGGGACGATATACTGCTTTTCGCCTTTGGTTTACAATATGCCACAACTCCGCAATTTTCCGCCTTGAATGCATCGATTAAAACATGGTCCTCATAAAACATGACAACCGGATCGTATAGGTTTTTATCCAAACACCGGATCAACTGGAGGAGGCAATAATGGGAGCCCCCGATCGTTCCATCCTGGTTCTGTTCAACAAACAGTATTTTTTTCTTATTCCGTTGCATTGCTGTTCCCTAGTATGGAAAATTTCGGGAAAATAGTATAAAGATTGCGGGCGTTGCTATTTGAAATGCGACAACCCCGGCTTTCCTATAGGGAAAACATTAAACCCGATCTCGAACAGGCGTTTGTGGTCGAGGATATTGCGGCCGTCGAAAACAAAAGCGGGTTTTGTCATTGCATCAAAGATCTTTTGATAATCGAGGCGCCTGTAGTCTTCCCATTCGGTAAGTACGGCAATCGCATGGGCGCCTTGAACGGCCCGGTACGGGTCTACTTCGAACGCTATTGGACGTTCGCTTCCAGCCAGAGCCGCGCGTGCGTTATCAAGGGCTTTGGGATCGGAAATGATAAGCTCCGCATGTTCGTCCAGAAGTTTTCTGGCCACGTAAATAGCGGGTGATTCGCGGGTGTCTCCGGTATTTGCCTTAAAGGCAAAGCCAAGCAGCACGATCTTCTTCCGCGATACGGTACTGAACATCGACCGGACCATGTTCAGAACAAAGCGGCGCATCTGGTATTCGTTCATATTCACCACGCTTTCCCAGTACCGCGCCACTTCATGCAAGCCGTAGTTTTCGCAAATGTATACCAGGTTGAGAATGTCTTTTTTAAAGCACGAGCCGCCGTATCCTATGCTCGCATTGAGGAATTTCCCCCCTATCCGTCTATCTTTACCAATAGCATTCGCCACCTCGCCCACGTCGGCTTCGGTCATTTCGCACAGCGCGGAAATGCTGTTGATGGAGGAAATACGTTGAGCTAAAAACGCATTGGCCACAAGTTTGGACAGTTCCGCGCTCCATACGTTGCTGGTGATGATCCGCGAAGGGTCCACCCAATGCGCGTATATGGCTGCGATTTCTTGTCTGGCCCGTAACCCTTTCTCGGTTTCGCGGGTCCCGATGAGCACGCGATCGGGGTGTAACAGATCTTCCATGGCGCTTCCCTCAGCCAAAAATTCAGGGTTGGAGGCCACTTCAAAATGAATGCCTTTTTCGTTGGCGTTAAGAATTCTGGCCATGGCATCGGCGGTGCGTACCGGCAGGGTACTTTTTTCAACGATGATTTTATCGGAGGTTGAGACCCTAACGATGTTTCGAGCCGTCTCCTCCCAGTATTGCAAGTCCGCGGCCTTTCCCGCCCCTTCCCCGAAGGTTTTGGTGGGGGTATTGACCGATACAAAAAGTATTTCCGCTTCGCGAATGGCGCCATTGACGTCGGTCGAGAAAAACAGGTTCCTTTCCCGCGCCTTTTTTACCACGTCGAGAAGTCCCGGTTCGTAAATGGGAAGATCGTCGGTCAGCCAGGCTGCAATTCTTTTTTCATTGATGTCCACCACGGTCACTTTGTAATCCGGGCATTGAGCGGCAATCATGGCCATTGTGGGGCCGCCCACATATCCCGCGCCGATGCAGCCGATACGCTTTTTGAACGTTTGATTGGACATTGATTTAGGCTCCAAACTTAATTATAGGGTTCATCCCAAAGTTATTGGCATCTGTTATACGGTTCTTTGGTTTACGCCCCCTATCCCCCGTGTAGGACATTAAAACACAATCTCCCTCTGCGGGGGGAAAATAAGGGTGGCATATTATAAAACTGCCGACACTTTCCAGCAGTTGCTTAAAAATAAACTACACCCGATTCGGAAACAAGCCTGTTGAGCAGAGTATGGTATCCGAAGACGCCGATTCATGCAAAAGGCAATTATTATTTTAATTGTCTGCATCCCCTCTTCAGGTGGAGAGGGGAAAAAGGTGTGAGGTCAAACGAAACCTCAGGAGGGACTTGTATTGAAAAAACTAAAAATCGCCGTTGTTTTCGGGACCCGGCCCGAAGCCGTTAAAATGGTCCCTATCATCAAAGAACTTCAAAAATCCGAGATTCTTTCCCCTATCACTATTTCAACCGGCCAGCACCGGGAAATGCTGAAACCCATCCTGGAACGTTTCGAAATTTCCGTTGACCATGAAATGGACCTGATGGAACCCAATCAATCGCTCTACCGGCTCAGCAGCAAAGCCATTGCGGCATTTGAAGAGGTTCTGCGTAACTACAAGCCCGATTTGCTTCTTGTCCAGGGAGACACGACCACCGCATTTTTAGGAGCGCTTTGCGCTTTTTATGGGAAAATACCCGTCGGTCATGTTGAAGCGGGGCTGAGGACCGACAATAAATATTTCCCATTTCCCGAAGAGATAAACCGAAGGCTCATTACCGCAGTGTCGGACCTTAACTTTGCTCCCACTGAGGGAAACAGACAAAATCTATTGCGCGAAGGAATAAAGCCGGAAACCATCTTTGTCACAGGCAATACCGGAATCGATACGCTTGTTCTGGCCTCACGAATGGACCATGCCTTTGCGTTTCCTGCAATTGAGTTGACTAACAAGAGGCTGGTGCTTATTACCATCCATCGCAGGGAAAGTTTCGGCGAAACCATGGAAGGCATGTTTCTTGCTTTTCGCGATCTTGCCGAAAAATACCAAGATGTCGAGTTGATCTATCCCGTGCATCTCAATCCCAACGTGCGGAAGCCGGCTCATGACATTTTAGGGAATGTCCCGAATATTCATCTGATGGAGCCGATGGCGTATTTTGATTTCGTGCAGGCAATGAAACGGGCATATCTCATCCTTACGGATTCCGGAGGCATTCAGGAAGAAGCGCCCACGCTGGGTGTGCCGGTGCTGGTGCTTCGCAATGAAACCGAGCGGCCCGAGGCGGTGGAAGCGGGGACTGTGCGTTTGGTGGGGACCTCCCGCGAAGCCATTGTTGCCGAATCGTCAAAGATTCTTGACGATTCCAAAGAGCGGTTGAAACTCACCCGCGCCACCAATCCCTATGGCGACGGTAAGGCCGCGTCGAGGATTGTGGGGCATATAGGGGATTTTTTTAAAAGATACGAAAGGCCCACATCGCACAAGTGATTTCTATAACCGCCATTAAAAACAGCTCCGACCTGAATGACCGCATTTACGCTTCTTTTTTGAAACTGGTTTCCCCTGAGCGAAAGCAACGGGCGGCGCGGTTTCTTCGAAGGGAAGACGCCTGCCGCTGCATTATCGGTGAAGTACTGGCGAAATACTGTATTGCTCTACGTGAACACATTCCCCTTAATGAAATTATTTTCCAAGCCGACGAATTCGGGAAACCCCGTTTAGCTTCCGCAAAAACACTTGATTTCAACATCTCGCATTCCAAGTCATGGGTCGTATGCGCGGTTGACAATGGGTCGGTGGGAATTGACGTTGAACACCTTTGCAAGCATGATATCGACATAGCGAAAAGGTTTTTTCATCCGGATGAATATGCAATGCTTTGCGTTGTACCGGAGGAAGAGAAAAAGGCAAAATTCTATGAATTTTGGACCTTAAAAGAAAGCTATATAAAAGCCATAGGAAAAGGCCTTTCATGCCCGCTATCCAGCTTTGGCGTTTATTGGGAAAACGGCAGAATAGGAATAAAGACTGTTGGCGAATTACCTACAATGGTTTTTAAACAGTATGATCTTGGGGCTGATTACAAATGTTCCGCGTGCGCCCTGCACGATGATTTCCCCGATGAAATCGAAATTATGACGCCGGAAGAGTTATTAGAAACTGTGTTTGAATTATCTACGCAAACCGCGTAGATAATTTAAACCTACAGTTTCTTATCCACCTTGTGGGTTAGTGTCTGTAGCTGAATTATCTACGCGAGCTGCGTAGATAATTCCTGCGTACAGACACTTATGCCGCGAAGCCACTGAATATCAATTTTCCGGCTTTGCCGGCTTAGGGGGCGTCGTTCAACGACGATAGTAGGAATAGACGTGGTTGTGCATTTCCTTGTCGATCGGAGCGCCGTTAAGAACTATCCCAAGCACTTTTTGGCTAAGGCCGTGGAATTCCATGATCTTTTTTTCCAAACCTTCTATGTTGGTAAGAGCGGTGCGGGCCACGATGACATAATGGTTGAAGGCTTCGGGTAAAATGGCCGCGTCAACCGCGGCCCGTAAAGGCGGCGTATCAAGTATCACCACGTCGAACCATTCGGCGAGAATGGTTGTCAGGTCGCGGAATTTGTCCGAATTCATGCATTCCGCCGGATTGGGTATGGGCATGCCGCAGGAAAGAAGCGAAAGATTGGGGATATGCGTTTTTTGAATGAATGCATTGACCGGAAGCGTAGTAAGATCGTCGGGGGAAGAGAGTATCTCCGAAAGCCCGGGACTCTTTTCAAGAACGAATGAGTGGTGCTGCACGCCCCTGCGCAGGTCGCCGTCGACAATAAGCGTGCGCAGCTTCTGCTGGGCCATGACGATTGAAAGGTTGGAAGCGGTCAGCGACTTGCCCTCCCCGGCGTTAAGGCTGGTTACAACCAGCATTTTGTGCGGTTCCTTGTAAAGGTGCAGCAGGATTTTCGTTCGAAGCGACCGATACATTTCATCAAAAATACTCGGTTCAAAACCCGCGGCAACCAAGCGCTCGTCGAGTTTTTCCTTGTCGGCTTTTTTCTTCTTTCCTTTGCCGCCTTCCTTGTTGGGGATTCCTTCTAAATACGGCAACGACGTCAACCTACGACAATCTCCTTCGTTGCGGGCGCGCTTGTCCAAATAATCGAGGCCCGCGGGCGGACCAAACCCTATGCCCAGCGCCACCGCCAGGCCCATCAGCAGCAACTTCGACATGGCTTGCAACTTACCTGGCGGCATGGGAACGACGGCCCGGTCCAGGACCGCCACCTCGCCGCCCTGCGACGAAAGCGACATTTTGTTGGAATTGTACCTGGCGAGCATGCTGGAATACATTTCCATCAAGGTCGTCCGCTTGCGTTCAAGTTCGGCGTAGCGAAGTTCTTTGGAGGGAAGCTTCCGGAATTCCTCGGAAAGAGCGCCTTTACGTATGGTGGCAGAGGCCAGGTCTGTGCGCATTTTATCGAGAACATCCTCCAGGGATTTTGAGACATTGGAAACCAGCCGCGCGACTTTCCTGCGGTTTTCCACGGCAAGCGGGTGCTGCGGCGCGTAATCGGCGTCAACCTTGTGTTTTTGAGCGGCTACTTCGTTGAGCTCGATTTGCATGGCAACGGCCGCCACCGATTGGTGTGCCTGTAAATACGTTATGGCCTCGTACATGGCGGTAATCTGGTCGTCAACCGAGGGGCTTGCCGTGCACCGCGCCTGCAGAGCGGCCCCGTCGTCGATGGCCCGCTTCAGCGACATTCCCGATATATCAATGCTCGAAACCTCGGCCATGGAACTCGTTATGCCGCTGGAAGGCCCGATGGAGGGGTTCGCCTCGCGAAATTGACGCATGGCAAACTCGGCCCCGTCAAGTTCGGCCTTGGCCGATTGGACCTGTTTTTCAAGAACATTTACAGCGTCGGACTTCGAATTGCGCTGCAGGGATTCATTGTGGAGAACGAAATCGTCGGCAATCATATTCACCGCGCGGGTGATGAGAGGATAATCGGTCCCCCGTAGACATATAACCATAATATCGCCGGTCCGGTCTTCAGCGCCCGGAAATTCCGAGGAGAGATACCACGTCAATCTTTCCACGGCCATTGGAGTGCTATAGATAAAAAAGGTAACGGAATGGGGCGTTGCGATGAACTCATGCGTTAAAACAAGCCTCACCGATTGAAAGTCGAATGCATTGAGCTCAAAAAGTTTTCCGGAGAGAATCGGTCTTTTTTTTATTTTCTGCATTTTGTTTGAAAAGTACAGCGTATATCCGTCTTTTTCAACGATAAAATCATACTGCCCGAATGGGGCGTTTTTATCGACAAGAATGCTGTCGAAAATATTCTGGCGGAAATAATTTTTTACGGAAACCTGCAAGGAAAGCTTTTCAACGATTGTTTGGAGAAACGGCCTGCTGTGAAGGAACGCGTCGCAGCTTTCCTTTTGTAAGGTAATGGTCTGATAATCGATGGGGCCCATGTTGCTGTTGCCTTGAATGAATTGCAACGTGACGCGGGCTTCTTGCGACGGAAGCCTATAACCGAAATTAAGCGCCAAAACGACCCAAAGAACGGCAACGGTTGGAGTGACAAGACAGATGTACCATTTGCACCGCCATATCAGGTTTAAATAATGCTGGACATAATAGTCCAACCCAAGGGGTTTTTTTATTTGCGGCATTCGCGTTTGTTGTACGTTCATGAATACATCCAATAATAAAAAGGTTGATCGTTCTAATAGTATCGTCTGTTGGTAGTATACGCTAAGTACGATATATAGACGGCCGCCGATGCGGTTATGATGGGAAATATCTGGCTCAGGACGACGTCCTTTACAACAACTTCCCACCAGCTTCGCTTCGGATCAACCGGGGTCCATAACTGGTCGCCCGATTGAAACCCAATGACCCGAAGCGACTGCCCTGATTGATAATACGGAATAATGTCCTCGGCTACGATCTGGCGGTCACGCTCCCATTTCATCCGTTTCAACCCGTCCTCCCGCGTTGTACCGCCGGTTTGGTAGACCGCGTCCCATATTGAATTATCCGGGTCGATATAATAAAGCCCGGGCCTTTGAAATCCGCCCAAGAGGCTTACGCGGACAAGGTGCCGGACCTGCAAATTCGGATACCGGAGATAGCTGATATACTGGGCCTTCAGGGTATCTAAAAACGCCTTTTCACTCATGCCGGATACGTCCATTTTACCGATAATGGGAAGGTAAATCCTGCCTTCGCCGTCAATGGTATAGAAGCCATTGACAAACGCTGATGTGTCGGGGTACGCGGAGATGCGGATGGCCTCGCCGGGCATCGCGAAACCCCGAGCTTGTGAACTATCGACTGCCGCGGGCGCGGGTTCCTTGCGCACGGTATCGGCTTTATTCGGGGGTCGGGCCGCGGGCCGGCTTTTCGCGGCTTGTTTTTTTGCGGAAAGAGGCGTCGCGGCGTTGAATTCGTCTTGGGCGGAGACGGAAAAGGACACTATTGAAATCAGCATTACGCCGGCGAGAGCCAGGGCTTTATAAGTGCTTTGCGCAAAGTCGCTCTTCATTGAAAATACTCCTATGGTCAAAAGAATTTAGGCTGAACGAAAAAAACGGTACCGTTCTTCCTTGGTGCTCAGGTTCATGGAACGCAGCTTTGCGTTGAGCGTCCATAGGCTGATCTTCACGTTGCCGTATTCGTCGCTTTTAAGAAGTTTGGAGATTTGTCCCACGCCAAGATCAGCGTTGTCTGAAATGATCGAGCGAATTTTTTCTTCTATTGAAAGGGATGCTTTATTATCTGTTTTTTCCGAAGTCCAGGGAGTCTTCGTTTTACGCGCCTCCAAGCTCGTATCCCTTTCCCGTTCCGTGCGCCGTAATGCTTCGGGAACCGATGGGAAAACTATAAATAGTTTATCGAGTTCAAGAACGCGGAAGCACTGGTCAACCTCTCCTCGCATGGCGCACAGGAAAAGTTTCCCGCCATGCTTTCTTAGTCGCTGCAGTTGAGCCACTAAAACACCCCATCCGGAAGAACTGATGGAGATCAATCCGGCCATATTACAGATAATGTTTTGTCCATCCTGAATGACGAACCGATCAAAAAAATCCTCCAAATATTTTTGTTGATCCTGTTCAATCCTGCCTTGAAGCGAGATAACGATACTATTCGAATGAGTGGCCATTTCTACAATGGACGCTTTAAAACCATCGGTATGGACCTCATGGACGCCGGGATTTTTTTGTCGTAGAGCGCCCGCAAAAGGCGATTCTTCAATTTTCTTTTTTACCGGCAACACGGTCGTGTCGTCGTTTTTCCATTGCGCTTGATTCGGCTGCGTGGGCCGATTACCTGTTATATCCCTGAGCGCCGAATGGGCTTTATCGAGGCGCTCCCTCATTTCAGCGATATCGTGGGGGCCTGTTTCGTCTAGAAGTTCATCCGGCGATTCGTCATCAGGCGGGAAAAAATTACTTTCGCTCATGGCGTTTCTGATGGACTCTATCGCGGCGCGTTCACCCGAAACCGTTTCGCCTTGCCTGTTTCCCAACCTTTTTTCAGTAAATTCTTCCTTGCTTGACTTTTTTGGGACGTCGATAGCCCCGGTTTCATGGCGAGGCGGTACATGAGCGGGTCCATCGCTATTGATGATAGTTTGACGCGAGCTGTTTTCCGTGTATGAACCATAACTATGAAGCGTATCTGAAACGGATGCCATGGAAATTGCCGGATCAAGGGATTTATGCGCTGTTTGAACTTGTTCATCCATGGATTGAGAGAAAAATACCGCTGAAATCGGCATGACCGGATGCATACCCGAGTGTTTGGCAGTTTGAGGATGCATACTTTTTTGTTCAGGAAGCGGAGCCGGTTCCTTTATTTCTTTTTTTATATGCGGATCGGGGATGTTGATCGGTTGGGCGGTTTTAACGTGAACGTCAAAATGGACTTCTTCCGTAGCGCCAAAATCAACGTCTATTTCCGGCGCATCAGCCTGGACTTTGCCGGGCAAGGCGTGAGAATCGGCCTTCGGCGCATTTTCAGGACGCTTGAAAGGCAATGACGGTACATCCCGATGTTCAATTTTCTTGGGTCCAACATCAAAATGGACTTCGTCGCCGTTATCGAATTGCGCCACGGTATCCGTTCCCCCGGGTTAGAGTTTCACCAATAAAGATACTTCTCTTTCCCTGAAATATCAAGCTGAAAGTCAAGTAAAGCGATTAAAACTCCGCGCTCCCCGGATACCGGGGGAACGGAATGACATCGCGAATATTCAGCATTCCGGTAACCAGAAGCATGAGGCGTTCAAAGCCCAGTCCGAATCCCGCATGCGGGGCGCCTCCGTATCTGCGCAGGTCCAGGTACCACCCGTAATTCTTTTCATCAAGACCTTGCCCCGCCATCCGGCCCCGCAAGACCTCCAGGCGGTCCTCCCGTTCACTTCCGCCTATGAGTTCCCCGATGCGCGGCACGAGCACATCCATGGCGCGGACGGTTTTTCCGTCGTCATTAAGCTTCATGTAAAATGCCTTGATACTCGCCGGATAGTCATGGACAATCACGGGCTTTTTAAAAACATTTTCGGTTAGATACCGTTCGTGCTCAGACTGTATGTCTATGCCCCATAATGCTTTATATTCAAACGTATCGTTCGCTTTCGCCAGCAATGTAATCGCGTCGGTATAAGGTATCCGTTCAAACCGGTTCCGCGCGATATTTTCGAGTGTGGCGATGAGCGATGTATCGATGCGTTGATTGAAAAACTCCACGTCGTCGCGGTTTTTTTCCAAAGCATGGGTCGCCAGATATCGGATAAATTCCTCGGCAAGATCCATATCGTCGGCAAGTTCGAAGAATGCCGCCTCGGGCTCCACCATCCAAAATTCCGCGAGATGGCGCGCGGTATTCGAATTCTCCGCCCTAAAAGTAGGACCAAAGGTGTATATGCGGCCAAGCGCCATGGCGTATATCTCTCCCTCAAGCTGGCCGCTCACCGTAAGCCCCGCGGGTTTGCTGAAAAAATCCTTTGAATAATCCACCGCGCCGTCGGCGTTTTTAGGAATGTTCGCAAAATCCATGGTGGTTACTTTAAACATTTCCCCCGCGCCCTCACAATCACTGGTGGTGACGATGGGCGTATGTACATAGGCAAAGCCGCGCTCCTGGAAAAAGGAATGGATGGCGAAGGACAGCGAGCTGCGCATACGGGCGACCGCGCCAAGCGCGTTGGTACGCGGTCGTAAATGGGCTATGTTTCGCAGGAACTCAAAACCGTGGTGTTTTTTCTGAAGCGGGTAATCGGGAGGCGCGAAGCCGAAAACCGTAACGGCGGTCGCGCGCAACTCCACAGCCTGTTTGCCCCCCGGCGACGCGACCAACTCGCCCTCGCAGCGCACGGCGCTTCCCGTTGACAAATTAACGACAACGCTTTCATAGTCGGGGAGCGCCGCGTCCGCGATCACCTGCAGGTTCGCCAGGCACGACCCGTCGTTGATTTCGATGAATGAAAACACCTTGGCGTCGCGTTTCGTGCGCACCCATCCGGCCACCGTAACCTGTTTGGCGGCGGCCCCGCTCCTCAGCAGCCCGGCTATTCTAAGCGGTATCATACCTTCATTTTCTCGCTCTGATACTCGATAAGCGTTTTAGGGTTGTATTTTCCGATTTTGGCCGCGTAATTGAGAAACGGCAACCCTATAATGCCGAAGGCCCCCGCCACAACGGCGCTTTGACGTTGAATCATGGCCGCTACCGCCTCGATCGTGCCGCCCGTGGCGATAAGATCGTCGATGATGAGCCATCGTTTCCCAGGCGTGAGGTCCTCCGTGTGTATTTGCAAGGTTGCCTGGCCGTATTCCAGCGAGTAGCCGGCCTCAATGGTTTTGCCCGGAAGCTTGCCTTTTTTTCGCGCAAGCACGAGCGGAACCTTGCGCTTGAGGGCGAAACAAGATCCCAATAAAAAACCCCTGCTTTCGATGGCAATAACGCCGTCGAGGCGCTCCCTGTCGTACATGTCCATCATTGCATTGACAACATAGTCAAATGCCGCCGGATTGATGAATATACTGGTCACATCGTAAAAAAGTATGCCCGGCTTGGGAAAATCGGGCACTTTACGGATAACATCGTCAAGATTCATACGCGTCCTTTCTTTAAATGCCTTTGCCGTTATATATCGATCAACCTCGCGCCGTTTCCCTTATCGGAAAATTGTATGAAACGCGCGCGCGCGGGAATAACCTCGGGAAACATGTCGGCCCACTCTATCATGCACACGCCATTGCCCCAAATATATTCCGCAAACCCGATTTCAACGAGTTCAACCGCTTTTTTAAGCCGGTAGAAGTCGAAATGGTACAAGGGAAACCCCGGAGCTTCATAGATGTTAACAATGGAAAATGACGGGCTTCGCACCGGCGCATCCGCGCACAAAGCCGACACGAACCCCCGCACCAGTTCGGTCTTGCCGCACCCCAGCTCGCCGATCAGGGCATACACATCGCCCGGCCGGGCGGCGCGGGCCAGCGTGGCTCCCGCGGCGCGTGTTTCCAGAACGGAATGAGAGAGTATTTCCATGCGAACCGATTGCCATGCAACCTCACCCTAACTCCCCGGTCCTTCGGCTTCGCTCAGGACCACCCCCCTTCCCCTCTCCCACCGGGAGAGGGGAAGAGGGGAAGGGGTGAAGAGGTGAGGTCGGAAGAAAAATATAGTAAACGGTTTTTAGATAATTTTTTTTATAAAAATTGTCCTTCAACTCCAACGGCGCCTTTTACTTCGGATGCATGATAGCCAGGGGCACGATCATTTCGTCCATGGAAATGCCCCCGTGTAAAAAACTGTTGCTGTACTGGCGCTGGTAATTCTCGAACTTGTCGGGGTAGACAAAATAATAATTTTCCTTGGCAATAATGCAGCAGGAATTGAGCGAAAACGCAGGAAGTTTGAACAGCGTCGGGTCCGACAGAAACAGCGCATGACGCTCGTCGCTATTGATGTTTTCCCCGAATTTGAACCGCAGGTTCTTCGACAGGTCCCGGTGCCCGTAGACTTCGGTGCCGCGGGTGCAGAGAATGCTCCCGTGGTCGGAGGTGAGGATCACCGTGCAATTCTGGCGGGAAAATTCCTTGAGGATCTGGAAAATCGTGGAGTACTGGAACCAGGATTGCGTCAGGGACCGAAACGCGCTGTCGTCGGGCGCGATTTCCTGCAAAATCGAAGAGGTGGACCGCGTATGCGTGAGCATATCCACGAAATTGACGACAACGGAAACGAGCAGGTCGCGCTCATAGGTGCTGATTTTTTTCAGGAACTCCTTGGAATCCGATGCGTCAAGTATTTTCGTGTATCGCGGATCGTCGGCAAAGGAATGCCCCAGGGACCGCAGTTTTTTTGCAAGCAATTGCCGCTCGAAACGGTTCAGGCTGCTTTCGTCGTCCGAAGGGGTTTTCCACAGCGCGGGATAGTCCCGCATGATTTCCAGCGGATACTTCCCCGCGAACAACGCATTACGGGCGAACGGGGTGGCGGTGGGCAGGATGGAGTAAAAATAGTGCCGTTCGATGTCGTAATATTTGCGGAGGAGCGTCTCGATCCCCATGTATTGGTCAAGACGCATACAGTCAAGAACAACGAAATACGTCTTCTTCCCCTCCTTTAACAGCGGGTGCAGAAAGTGTTCCACCACGTTGGGGGAGAGGATGGGCGGATTGTCTTCGCCCTTGAGCCATTGTCCGTAGTGGTCGGCGATGAACGCGCAAAAAGCCGCCTCGCAATCGGATTTTTGCCCGGCGTGGGCCTGCCGCAGCCCTTCATCCTCGACTTTTTCGAGTTCAAAATCCCATTTGACCAGACCCTCGTAGAGGTTGGTCCACTCCCGCGCGCTCAGCGGGGCCGACAGCATCAATCGCGTATCGGAATAGCTGCGGACGAATTTTTGGGATATTTGCGAGGAAATGATCTGCTTGGAATCAAGGAGTTTCTTGCACACCGATAAAATTTGGCTCGGATTGACGGGTTTAGTGAGGTAGGCGTCGATTTTTCGGCCTAGCGCGTCGTCCATGACGCGTTCCTCCTCGCTTTTCGTGACCATGACGACCGGAAGTTCGGGAACGAATTCCTTGATTTCCTCAAGGGTGGTCAAGCCGTCCTTGCCCGGCATTTGTTCGTCGAGCAAAACAATGTCGAAGGCCTTGGGATTTTCATGGATGATATGTATGGCGTCGTCCCCGCTGAAGACGGGCGTGACGCTGTACCCGCGCGTTTCCAGAAACATGATATGCGAACGAAGAAATTCGATTTCGTCGTCGACCCACAAGACTTTTTTCCGCGCCCCTCCCATACGTCAACTCCTCACCCGGATGTACCGGAAAAAAGATTCGCCCCCCTGATCCCGCCGACCCGCCGCCGAAGGGCGGATACGAAACTCCATTTTTATGCCGGCGACCGCTCTACGATTTTTTCCTCGTCCGGTCGTTCCCCTCGATCTCCTGGAACGCCTCAACCGGCAAATCAATGCAAAAAACGGTTCCCTTATCTTTTTGAGACCAATTCAGATAAATGCGGCCTTTATGATAATCCTCCACGATCCTTTTTGCAAGCGTGAGTCCAAGCCCCCACCCCCGTTTTTTTGTGGAATATCCGGGAGCGAATATTTTCTTCTGGGCCTCCCATGAAATCCCCTTGCCGTTATCCTCATGATAAATACGGACGATGTTGTCGCATTCGATGAATTCGGTCCGTATTTCGATGAACCCGTCGTTTTTCGTGATCGCGTCCACGGAATTTTTCAGCAAATTTTCAAAAACCCATTCCATCAATTCCTTGTTCACCGCCACGTAGGGAAGGTCGTTGAACTTCGATTTAAGTTCAATGTGTTTGCCCAACAGCGGAAGACGCGACTCAAAATATACCATTGCGTCTTCAAGAATGGCATTAATATCCCGGGGCGTTAGTTTTGGGATGGAGCCGATCTGGCTGAAGCGGTTCGTGATTTTAGTCAACCGGAAAAGGTCCTTTTCCATATTGTCGCACACTTTATAAACATGCTTGACATACTCCTCCGGTTCCACGGGCGCCTCGCCGCCGCTGAGCGATTTGATGAATTCCACCCAACCCATGAGCGAGGAGATCGGCGTACCCAACTGGTGGGCCGTTTCCTTGGCCAACCCGACCCATAAGTTGCTCCGTTCGGTAACCCGGATGCTGCGAAAACCGAGATACACCAGTAAGAGAAACAACCCCACGAGGCCGCTTTCGTACAGAGGAATTCTCGACAACTGGATGACGAGGTCGCTGTTGCCGAACACCAGATAGCCGAACTTTGAGGAGGTTTCCTTTAAATAGAGCGGTTTGGGTTCGTAGGTTTTGGTGAATTCGGAGACTTTTTTCCGTAAAAACGCCTTGGCGGCGGGAGAAACGTCCTGCTGCGGAACGTCTTTGCGAAAGAACAATACGCCCCTCCGAATGTTTTTCCACATTAGGGGCGTCCAGGCGGTGTCGGTAATCACGATGGGGATGTTGGTTTTTTGAATGATTTCGTCGAAAACGATATTCATTTGCTCGTTGCTCATTGACTCGGATATCGCCGCGCGGATAAGTTCCGTATAGGTCTGCGTGACGTTGACGGAGTCCTCCTGCAAACGCTTGACGACATCCTGCGTGTAAAGCATATACAGGATAAGCCCTATGACGATGCCGCCCAGGATGAGGAAATTCTTCCCGATGAACGGTTCAATAGTCATCAAAAGCCGGTAAAACCACGATCCCGGCGTACCTTTTGTGCCGGCTTCATTCATCGGGCGGCTATCTCTTTCATCCCGTGCATATAGGGTTGCAGCGCCTCGGGGATTCGCACCGCGCCCCCGGCGGTCTGATACGTTTCCAAAACCGCGACCAGTATCCTCGCCGTGGCCAGGCCGCTACCGTTCAATGTATGAACGAATTGAGGCTTTTCCCCCGGCTTGGGCCTGAACCGGATGTTCATCCGGCGCGCTTGAAAGTCCTCAAAATTGCTGCACGAGGATACCTCCAAAAACTTTTGCTCGCCGGGCGCCCACGCCTCAAGATCGTAGCATTTGGCCGCGGCGAACGACAGGTCGGCGTCGCAGAGCGTGAGCACCCGGTAACAAAGCCCCAGCGCCCTGAGGATGCCCTCGGCATGCCCGCGAAGGCTCTCGAGTTCATCGTACGATGTTTCCGGTATGACGTACTTGACCATTTCCACCTTGTTGAATTGGTGCACGCGCAAAAAACCCTTGGTGTCTTTTCCATAGGAGCCCGCCTCCCGGCGGAAGCAGGCGCTGTAGGCGCAGTACTTCAGCGGGAGCTGATGCGCTTCAAACACTTCGTCGCGATGTAAATTGGTCACGGGAACCTCGGCCGTGGGAATGCAGAACAATCCGTCTTCGCCGATGTAATACATTTGGTCCCGGGATTTGGGAAGCTGGCCGGTGCCGAAGAGACTCTCCTCGTTGACAAGGAATGGCGGGAATATTTCGCAATACCCGTTGGTCCGTACATGCGTATCGAGCATGAAATTGATGAGCGCGCGTTCAAGCAGCGCCCCATGCCCCTTATACACCGGAAACCCGGCGCCCGCCACCTTCGCTGCGCGCGTAAAATCGATGATGTCCAGCGCGGTCCCTATTTGCAAATGATCCCTGGGTTGGAAATCGAACGTGGGCGGCTCTCCCCAACGCGCGGCCTCGACGTTATCGTCGGCGCTGTTGCCGTGCGGCACGCTTTCGTGCGGAATATTGGGCGCCCATATCATGATTTCACGCAATTCCTTCTCCACCGCGCCTTGACGGGCGTCGAGGTCCTTGATTCTTTCGGAAACCGACTTCATCTCCTCCATGAGCGCCGAGGCTTCCGCGTCCTTCTTGGCCTTTTTTAGGGAAGCGATTTCCGGCGACTTGCGGTTGCGCAAACCCTTCAAATCCTCCACCTCCTTGATGATTTCCCTGCGAGCCGCGTCGAGTTTGATCAGTTCGTCAATGGCAACGGGGTTTTTCTTGTTTGCCGCGGCCTGTTTGATGGCTTCCGGGTTGTCGCGGATTCGTTGAAGGTCAAGCACAATCACTCCTTTTTAGACACTGTATCTGATTTATATACGCTGAAAGCGTAGATAAATCCTGATAACAGTGACTTATCCACCTTGTGGGTTAGGATACTAAACCGAAAATTAAAATATATATGATGCTTGGATTTTTTTTTCGGCAAACAGAATTGTTCGGCGTAAAAATGGAGTGATGTATTTTGGACCGATGGCGGAAAATTCCATTGTTCTTGAACAGTACGATATTCTAAGCCCGCTGGGAAACCTGAGCGAAACCGTTGCCGATTGCATTGATGGCGTCGGCGCCATCACGCCGGGTCCGTGTTTTGGGACTCCCGTAAGTTATGCCCCGTTCAAAGACATACGGTTCAGGAATATGCCGTTTGCCGTGTCGGCCCTCAAAAACGCCTTGGACCTTTCACAGCTTGACCCCCTTAAAACCGTTTTTATTTTTTGCTGCGCAAAAGGCGATATCGGTTCCCTGGAATCGCATGTTTTAAAGGAGGTTTCAGGAAACCGGCTCTTTGCGCTGCCCGGTCAACAAGCGGACTACATAAAAAACGAGGTCTTTCCCAACGCGGCCCGCACCGTGGTCATTTCCAGCGCGTGCGCCTCGGGCGCCATCGCCCTTGAAACCGCAAAGGAACTCCTGCAATCCGGCAACGGTTTTTTGAACGCGATCATTTTCGGATTCGACGGCATTTCACGGTTCGTCACGGCCGGGTTTCATTCACTCGGCGCGCTTTCGAGCGCCGCGGCGAGGCCCTTCGACGCTTCCCGCGATGGGTTGACAATAGGCGAAGGCGCATGTATCGCGCTCCTGACTCGTCGCGCCCCGTTCGACGGCGATATCGTTGTCGCGGGCGCAGGGAGTTCCAACGACGCCAATCACCGGACCGGGCCTTCAAGGACCGGTGACGGGTTGGCGCGAGCGGCCCGGGCTGCAATGGCCGATGCGCGTGTAACCTCGGCCGGCGATATCGGGGCGATAAAATGCCATGGAACCGCGACCGTCTATAACGACGCCATGGAAGCAAAGGCCATTGAATCCTTGTTTGGACCCGACATCCCGCCGTGTTGTTCCCTCAAAGGCGCCATAGGCCACGCCAGCGGCGCGGGTTCCCTGCTCGAAACGCTCGTTGCGGCGCAACTATTGGAGCGCCGGGCGCTTCCGCCCACGATGGGGTTTCAAACCTTGGGCGTTGAAGAAAAAATCCCCATTTCCTCCCAACCTCAACGATTTGAAAAAAATACCATTCTCTGTCTTTCCGCGGGCTTCGGCGGCATCAACGCGGCCGTGCTCTTGAAGGAGCATGCCGCATGAACGCTCCCGTGTATCTGGATGCCTTCGGCGCCCTGCTTCCATCGGGAATATACAGCCCCGTTGGTCATATTCCCTGGAGTAGCGGTCAGCTCGGCGCCCACGATGTTTCACGCGAACAGACGCTTGACAAACCTTATCCGGGGTTCGGAAAATTACAAATCGCCGACCGGCTCGCTTTTTCAGTGGCTTCACTTACCCTGCGTCACTACGAAAACCGCGGCGGCGAAAACAGCGGAATAACTCTGGGAATCCCTTACGGTTCGCTTTCAACCGATCTGCGATTTATGGAATCCTTGACTGAAGGGTTTCCTTCCCCGGCGCTCTTCTCGGCCACCCTCCCCTCCTCCCCCATCGCCGATGTGGCTATTTACCATGGATTCAAAGGCCCTTGCCGCGTTATAAGCGGAAACAACGCATCGGGTTTGTGCGCCTTTGAACAGGCGCTGAGTATACTGCACTTGAAAAAGGCCACTACCATGCTTGCGATTTCCTTATACGGCATCGATCCCGTCGACCGCGATTGCCCGCTAACGCCGCAATCCCTGCCGAAGGAAAACAGCGCCTATGGATTTCTTTTAACCTCAATAAAATCCAACAACGGCCTTAATTACCGGGTTAACGCGCATTTCGACGTTCCCGACGCAATTCTCCCCGACTTGCCGGGAGAACTATATTTTGATCGATTACTCAGTCTTATGTCCAATCATCAAACCGGCAGCATCCCCTTTGCAGCCCAAGGGTATAGCGGGTTTATTTCAATTGAAAAGGACGCATAATGGAGCAACTCATCGAAACCTTAAAAAAGCGGATCATCGCTTCCCTCAAGCTATCGGACGTGTCCCCGGCCGATATCGACCCCGACGCCCCGCTCATCGGAGGTCCCCTGGGCATCGACTCCATCGACACGCTGGAGCTTTTGGTGCTCCTTGAAAAAGAATACGGCGTTACGGTGCCCGACGTCAAGGTGGGCCGCGCGGTGTTCGCATCCGTCAGGTCCCTGGCCGGTTATATTGAAAAAAACCGGGTGAAAGCGTAACCGCCGATGGCCGCGGTCGCCATCATCGGCATGGGGGCGCTCTCATCGGCGGGCGCCGGCGCGGCGGCGGGATTTGCCGCCGTGTGCGGCGGCAGGGACGGTCTTTCAAAGCTTGACGCCTTTGAAAGCGGCCTGAAAACCGTTCCACTTTGTTCATGCATCCGCGACGTACCGGGGGAAAAGGCGGCGCCGAACAGGACCGCGGCATTGGCGTTGTGCGCAGCGCGGGAAGCGCTCGCGCCGTTGCTTGACCGGCATGGCCTTACGCTCGCAATCGTTTCGGCAACCACCGTGGCGGGCATGACGCGCTCCGAACGGTTTTATGAACGGCTGCGAAAGGATCCCGCCGCGGTTACCGAGGCGGCCCGTGAGTTGGCTTATCATGAACCCTCCGCACTATCCGGTTTTCTGTGCGAGGCCCTCGGCGCGCGGATGTTTTATTCATTGTCAACAGCCTGTTCGACCGGACTGCACGCCGTGGGAATGGCCAAACGGCTTATCGAACGGGGCGGCTGCGACCTGTGCCTCGCCGTGGGCGCCGATGCCCTGTCGCTCTTGACGCTGCGCGGTTTTTCGTCGCTCATGCTCATCGACCCCTCGGGATGCAAGCCCTTCGACAAAACGCGCGCCGGAATCAGCCTGGGCGAAGGCGCGGGCGCGCTGCTCCTCGCCTCCGACAAGGCCGTCGCGCGGACCCGTGCGCGGCCTTTGGCCTATGTGAATGGTTGGGGGGCGTCGGCCGATTGCCACCACATGACCGCCCCGCATCCCACGGGTGAGGGAGCGCGCCGCTGCGTCCTCGCGGCCCTTCTTGAAGCAAACCTTCGCCCCGCGGATATCGACCTCATCGCCACGCACGGCACGGCTACACCCGATAACGACAACGCGGAAATCGCCGCCATGCGCTCGGTGTTCGGCGTTGTGCCGCCGTTTTGCTCCATGAAAAGGACCCTGGGACATACGCTCGCGGCCTCGGGAATCCTTGAGGCCGTTTTCGCGGTATGCGCCATGCGAAGCGGCCACATACCTCCAACCGCGGGGTTCGAACGCCTCGACGAGGCCATCGGCTGCGCGCCATCGGAATACAGGGAAACGCCGGTCAAGAATGTCCTAAAAAACGCGTTCGGTTTCGGCGGCAACAACGCCGCGGCGGTTTTTTCCCGCGAAAGAGCCGGTTAACACCATGGAATTTATTTCAATTACCGGCGCCTCGGCGGTTCTTCCGTCCACTGACGCCTTGTGGACGCAAGAAATTCCCGTTGTCATGAAACGCCGCGACCCCCGGATTTGGCAGATGGCCTATGTCGCCGCCCAACGCTGCATTGCGCAATGCCTTGCGCGGCCCGCATCCATTGTGGTGGCAACCGCCTTGGGCGCGTTGGATGAAACCAAGAATTTTCTTGACGGCGTTTTTCTCGACGGTTTCGGTTCTCCCAGGAACTTCATCGCTTCCGTGCATAACAGCATGGCGGGAAAGCTGGCGCTGGAATTCAAAATTCCCGGCCCCAACCTTACGCTGTGCGACGGCAATAATTCATTCGCGTCCGCGATTGCCGCTTGCGGCCTTCTTTCGGAAAATGATTTTCCCGCGCTGGTTATCGCGGTGGATGAAAATATCGAACTTCTTGACCGCCTTATTCCGCATCTTTCCCCGGAATGCGGCCGGGAGTTATGCAATAACAAACTGGAAGGCGCCATCGCCTTTGTCATTGATGGAAAGCCGGAAGAGCATGGCCTTCTCATCCGCTCGTCCGGAGTTTTGTTCATCGGCGATGAAAACCCCGATGTTGCATTCACATCGGCTTTACCCCCGGAAATAAACGCCCTGCCGCGCATGGTGATCCCGCCGTCTAAAAGCCGGGGTTCGTTCATTTCCGCGGCAACGCTTGCCCATGAGTTCATGGTGAAAAAGGCTTCCGGCGGCGCCGTCATAGGCTCGTTTTCCCCTTCGTCAAAATCCATCGGCCTGGTCGAGCTATGCCGATAACCCCTTTTTTCATTTGGGTTCTCACCTATGCCGTATGCAGCGTGGCCCTGCTTTTCGCGCCCGCATTTCGCAGCGCGATGCTCTGCGCGCTTGCCCTGCACATTGCGGTGCTTATCTGGGGGATCGTCAACATTAAAAGCCGATTTTTCGGCAAGGTATATTGCGGCATGCCGAACGAACGGTTGAAACTGGCCCTTACTTTCGACGACGGCCCGGACCCAAACCTCACCAGCGACATTCTTGACATTTTAAACACCTTCGGCGTTAAGGCCACTTTTTTCATTATCGGAAACAGGGCGCGTACATACCCGGAAATCGTCAAAAAGGCGTATGAAGCGGGACACTGCATAGCCTGCCACGACCTGAAGCATGGCGCCTTTTCGAATTTTAGAATGACCGAAGGCATTTTCCGCGACGTTTCTGCCGCGCAAAGGATCATCAAGGCGATAATCGGTACAACGCCGCTCTTGTATCGTCCGCCCGTCGGACTCATGAATCCTCACGTACACGTTGCCTTAGCCCGATTGAATATGACCTGCATAGGATGGAGCGGCCGGGTTCGCGACGCGGGAAATAGAAGGGTTAAAACCTTGTATTCCCTTCCGTCATTGGCAAAACCCGGAAGCGTCGTTTTGCTCCACGATTGTTTGCCCATTCCGGAGAATAAGAAGATTTTCTTAGCTCAACTGGAAAAGCTTCTGCTGACGATAAAGGAAAAAGGGCTGCGACCGGTGAGGGTTGATGAATTACTGAATGTGAAGGCGTACGGATGATGTTGGGAAACAGGCTTGTTCCGGTAAGAATTTTATCAACAGGCCAGGAATATTTTATTGAGGCGAACCAGAGGTATCGTACTCCTTATCGGTATATTTCTTTCCGATGTCCAATACGCAGAATTATAATTTCTTGACTAATAATCGTATAAATTACCCGGTAATCTCCAAAGCGATACCTATAGCAACCCCTAAAATCGCCCTTAAGCGCCTTGCCCACATATGGATTTGCTATTATTTTCGTTTCTATTCCACGTAAAATGCGATTTATTTCATTGTTGTGCAAGCGCTTTAAATCTTTCGAAACGCTCCTCTTATAGGAGAGTCTAAACACCTAATTTTTTCCTTAATTCCGAAGGTGAAATAATCTCATCCTCTCTATCATGAAGCCTCTCCATGGCAATTTGATAATCTTGATATTCTTCCAGGTAATTTTCCAAGGCTTTTTTAATTAAATACGTGCGCGGCCGCTCGGAATTCTTGGATAATTTGTCCAATGGTTTTAAAATGTTCTCGGGCAATCGAAGGGAAATTAACGTCGTCATGAACACCTCCTCATATACAACAGCATCATTGTAATACAAATATACCATAGTAGAGAGAATTTAGCACCAATATTTATTAAGCTCACTTTCAATTACTTCTGCGGCTATACGTTGACCGGCTTCATCAATGATTTCACCACAAGCGTCACGAGGCGCCGCGGGGTAAAGCGAACGGATTGGGCCATTACCCGGTTCATAAACCCGTGAATATAGACCCGACGGCCGCGTTGCATGGCGCGATAGCCCGCGGCGGCGACTTCTTCCGACGAAGGAAGATTTTTGTTTTTTACCATTCCGGAGTTATTCATATTGGCTTTGTCCACAAAGCCCGATGCGGTGGGCCCGGGGCAGAGCGCGGTCACGGTAACGCCCGTTCCTTCAAGTTCGGCGGCAAGGGCTTCTGAAAAACTCAACACAAACGCCTTCGTGGCGCTGTATACCGCTAAATAGGGGCCCGGCTGAAATGACGCGGTTGACGCGGTATTCATGATTTTGCCTTTTGTCGCAAGAATGTCGGGCAGGAACAGCCCGGTCAGCGATACGACGGTATTCATGTTGAGCCGCATCATGGACAATTGCGAATCCAGAATAGCGTCCTTGAACTCGCCGAAGAGGCCGTAGCCCGCGTTATTAGCCAATGCGCTGAGCATGATGCCGCGGCTTTTAATATCGGCGTGCAATTGTTCGGTGCCCTCGGCGGATTCCAAATCCGCGGCAATGACAATGGTCTTGACGCCATAGCGATTTTGAAGATCAGCGGCATGCGCTTCCATTTTCCGGGCGCTTCGAGCGGCCAAAATAACATCATAGCCATCCTTGGCAAAGTTCTCCGCCAGCGCTTTTCCAATACCGGATGAGGCACCCGTGATCAGGGCTGTTTTGTGGTTGCCGGTCATAATGGTTGAAAATAAGACGGGATATGCCATATTTCCAAGTATATTTTGAGCGATTAAAAGGAACGGATGTGTCTATGGAGAAGCAAAGTCGCTAAAACCTCAGCGGCCATGATAAAAGCGCTGGAAACGCAATAGCGCGCCATGCGCGGATTTCTCCATGAAAACGAGATGAGACGTTTTATCCCGGGTCTGCGTATTGTATTTTACCCTCTACGAACGCGGCGATAGATATCCTTTTTGACCCGTGCGCGAAACCTTTACCTATCCTAAGGAAGAGCTTGATACTTACAACGGAAAACATCAGGAATTTCTGCATCATCGCCCATATCGACCACGGTAAATCCACGCTGGCGGACCGGTTCCTGGAAATCACCAATACGGTGAGCAAGGACCGCATGCAGGCGCAGATCCTTGACAGCATGGACCTGGAGCGCGAGCGGGGCATTACCATCAAGTCCCATCCGGTGCGCATGTACTACCGCGCCGGCAACGGACGGGATTACTGCCTCAACCTTATCGACACGCCCGGCCACGTTGATTTTTCCTACGAGGTTTCGCGGTCGCTCGCGGCGTGCGAAGGCGCGATATTGGTGGTGGACGCCACGCAGGGCATTGAGGCGCAGACCCTCACCAACGTATACCTTGCCCTGGACAACGATCTCGCCATTATTCCGGTCATGAACAAGATCGACCTCCCCTCCGCCCACACCGAAGAGGTGGGCAAGCAAATAGCGGACCTGTTAGGCATAGAACAGTCGAGCATTCTTTCCTGCAGCGCCAAAAGCGGCGTAGGGGTGCCTGAAATTTTAGAACGTGTTATCGCCGAAGTTCCCCCGCCGTCGGGCGCGTCGGATGCTCCCCTCAAGGCGCTCATTTTCGACTCGCTGTTCGATTCCTTCCGGGGCGCGGTAGCCTATGTTCGCGTTTTCGCGGGACAACTCAAAACCGGCGAACTCATACGCATGGTCAATACCGGCAAGGAATTCGAAGTGGCTGAAGTCGGCCACTTCCGGCCCGGACGCGTTGCCCAGGACGTGCTTTCGCTCGGAGAGGTGGGGTATGTGCTCGCGAACATCAAAACCGTATCCGACCTTAAGATCGGCGATACCATTACCACCAAACACAATGGCGCTACGGAGTCGGTCGCCGGATACAAGGAAGTCAAGCCCATGGTGTTTTCGGGCATCTATCCCATCGACAAGGATGATTACGAAAATCTTCGTTCATCCCTTGAAAAGCTCACGCTCAACGATTCCTCGCTGCGATACGTGCCGGAAACATCGGGCGCGCTGGGATTCGGGTTCCGCGCGGGTTTTTTGGGATTGCTGCACATGGAAGTGGTGCAGGAGCGGCTGTTCAGGGAATATAACGTCAACATCATCACCACGGTCCCTAACGTCAAGTACAAGGTACTCCAGACCAACGGCGATGAAATGTACATCGAAAGCCCGGCCAAGCTTCCCTCGCCCCAGTACGTCGATAAAATCAGCGAACCCATCGACAAGGTCCAAATCATCACGCCCGTGGAATACGTGGGCGCCATCATGAAGCTGTGCGAGGAAAAGCGCGGCAAGATGGGCAACATGGAATACCTCGAAGCAACGCGCGTCTGCATGCACTATCGCATTCCCCTTTCGGAAATCATCATTGATTTTTTCGACCGGCTCAAGAGCATCTCCAAGGGATACGCGTCAATGGACTACGAATTCGACTCCTACCAGGAGGACGATCTCGTCAAAATAGACATACTTATCAACGGCGCCACGGTGGACGCTTTCGCGGCCATCGTCCACCGCGAAAAATCCTATACCTACGGCCAGGCCATCACCGTAAAACTCAAGGAACTCATTCCGCGGCAGCAGTATGAGGTGGCCATTCAGGCGGCCATCAGCACGCGGGTCATAGCCCGCACAACGGTCAAAGCCTACCGCAAGGACGTCACTTCCAAATGCTACGGAGGCGACATCACCCGCAAACGCAAGCTCCTGGAAAAGCAAAAGGAAGGGAAAAAGCGGATGAAACAAATCGGCAACGTGGAAATACCCCAGGAAGCTTTTCTTGCGATTTTAAGCAGGGACTGATCATGGCGGGCGCCGCTCACCAACCATCCAAACCGCCCCTTGATTTAAGGGTATCGGTTTACCAATGCGTCAAATATTGCCTTCTCCTGGCCGCCTGCGTCATGGTAATAAAATTCCTTTTTTTCGATACCGTTGCGATAAAAACCGACCAAATGGCGCCGATACTCATGGAGGGAGACAGGGTTTTAACGCTACGCACTCCGTTCACGTGGCCTTTTTATAAATTTCTCAAGCCGGGCCGGGCGGTTCCGGTGGTATTCACGCACCCGCTCTTGCATAAAAAATACGCGTGTTTGCGCGTGGCCGGGCTGCCGGGCGACAGTATGGTCATTTCCAAGGGCGTATTGATTTTAAAAAACAGGCGGGGCATCAGCTTTGGAAAACCGATGGCCGCCGGCGAAGCCCTGCCCTACGATTACTCCCCACGGGACACCATGAGCGTTTTTCGCCTTCCCGCGCCGGGCGATACCCTGGACCTTGATTCGCTGCCGCTCAGGGATTTTTTCTTTGCCGCGGCAATGGCGAAACAGGAATCCGCCGGAAATCGTTATCGCGTGCGTCCGCGGCTTTTCATCGATGGCCAACCCGCCGCCGGCTTCACGCTGGCGGATTTTTCACTTTTCAAGGGCGCGCTGGACTCCGTGCCTGAGCAGTATGATTTTGATTGGTTTTTCTGGGACCGGCTCAGGGAATATTGCTCCCATACGCTCAGCGGCAGGGACGTCGCGCTGGATTTCGGCCTTTTTAACGGCTCGGAAAAAGTGACGGAATACCGCGTCAAGAAATCATTTATATTTTTACTGGCCGACGACTGGCGCAAAGGGTTCGATTCGAGATACTTCGGTCCCGTCGCGGCGGAATCATTCAAGGGTAGGCCGCTATGCGTGCTGTGGTCATGGGCGCATGCAGAGCGCGGGTTCGGGTCTTTACGGATGGGACGATTGATAAAAATAGTGAAGTGAAAAAGCAAGAGGCCGTGCCATGAATAAAAATCAGTTTGCGCAAAAAGGCTACTTCGGCGAATTCGGCGGCAGATTCGCCCCTGAAACGCTTATGCCGGTATTGGAAGAGGTCGAAAAAGCCTACGCCGCCTTCAAACAGGACAAGCGGCGAATCCGGGAATACGACGATCTTCTCAAGAATTACTGCGGCAGGCCCACGCCCCTCTACTTTGCGCAAGGACTCACCCGAAAGCTCAAGGGCGCGCGGATCTACCTTAAGCGCGAAGACCTTTTACATACCGGCGCCCATAAGATAACTAATTCCCTTGGTCAAGCGCTTTTGGCCCGCGCGATGGGAAAAACGCGCGTTATCGCGGAAACGGGAGCGGGCCAGCACGGCGTTGCCACGGCAACGGCGGCCGCGCTCCTGGGGCTTACGTGCGATATTTACATGGGAACCGTGGATATGGCGCGGCAGAAGCCTAACGTATTCCGGATGAATCTCCTGGGCGCGCGTGTGATTCCGGTTGAAAGCGGCGGAAAAACACTCAAGGACGCGGTCAACGAGGCCATGCGCGATTGGACGCAATCGTGCAGGTCCACCCATTATGTGTTCGGTTCGGCGCTCGGGCCGCACCCGTTTCCCACCATGGTCAAGGAATTCCAATCAATCATAGGCGTTGAAACGAAAAAACAAATCATCTCCCGCGAGGGACGCCTGCCCGACGAGATAGCCGCATGCGTTGGCGGCGGGTCCAACGCAATCGGTATTTTTTCCGCGTTTTTAAAAGATACGGCCGTTCGTTTGACCGGAGTGGAAGCCGGCGGAAAAGGGCTCGCCTCGAACAAACACGCTACCCGGCTTACGCCTACGAAAAACGCGAGAAAAGGCATTCTTCACGGTTCGATTTCGTATGTGCTGCAGGACGAAAACGGCCAGATCGCCAACACGCATTCCATTTCCGCGGGCCTCGATTACAGCGGCGTGGGGCCGGAGCATTCGCATCTGTATACTTCCGGACGGGTGAGGTACACCTATGCCACCGATGTTGAGACGATCGGCGCGTTTCGCGAGGTGTGCGAAACCGAGGGCATCATCGCGGCGCTGGAATCCTCCCATGCGTTGGCTTATGCGATCAAACGCGCCCCGCGCATGCCGAAAGCCGATATACTTATTGTCAATGTATCGGGACGGGGAGACAAAGACATTTTCCACGTTGCCGACTATCTGGGGAAATCCTTATGAACCGTTACGAACGATCTTTCGCGGATCTGAAGGCCCGCGGGGAAATCGCGTTCATTCCCTTCGCGGTCGCGGGCGACCCCGGCGGCGCGGCGAGCGAATCCGTTTTTAAGACGTACCTCGACGCGGGCGCGGACATTCTGGAGATCGGCTATCCGTTTTCGGACCCTATAGCCGACGGCCCTATCAACCAAAGAGCCGCGCAGCGGGCGATTGCCGCGGGCCTTGACCATGGAAATTTTTTCAAACTCATCGCAACGCTTCGCCGTTATAGCGACGTTCCCATGGGCGTCCTCATGTACGCGAATTCCGCGCTGCACCTTGGTTATGAAACTTTTTGCAAACGCGCGGCGGACGCGGGCATTGATAGCATATTAGTGGCGGACATGCCACCTGAAGAGGCCGGCGCCATGCTTGAAGCCCAACGCGCCAACGGGCTGCTATCGGTTTTTATCGTGTCGGAGTTGACGCCGCTGCCCCGGATACGTTCCATCTGCAACGCCGTCACGGGATTCGTCTATGTAGTAAGCCGGTTAGGAACAACAGGCGTGCAAACCGATATGGATACGAGCGTCAAGAGCACCCTCAAACGCATCGGCGGTCTAACTGAAAAGCCCCTGTGCGTCGGCTTCGGCATATCATCGCCGCGGCATGTCTCGGAAATGAAGCGCGCGAATGCGCACGGCGCCATCGTCGGCAGCGCATTGGTTAACATCATCGAAAATAACCTATTGCACAAAAAAACAATGCTTTCGCTTCTTGCGAAAAGCGTCCGGGACTTTAAAAGGGCGACACGTTAAAAAAGCGCGCGAAGCCGGTCTTTTATTTTTAATTGAAAGAAAATCGCGCCATGCGCATTGCAATGCTTACATGGGAATCCCTCCACTCGGTTGCCGCGGGCGGAGTTGCCGTGCACGTTACGGAACTATCCGCGGCGCTGGAGCGTTTGGGCCATGAAGTGCATGTGTTTACCCGCATGGCCCGGCCCGGACACGCCCAATACGAGCGTATCCACGGCGTGCATTATCACCGTGTTCCCTACGCGGGTTGCGCGGACATCGTCGATGATATCAACAACATGTGCCGCGCGTTCGTCACCTCCGTCTTCCACGTGGAGGACTACATGGGAGCGCATTTCGACATCGTGCATGCGCATGACTGGCTTGCGTCGAACGCCATGGTTTGGATCAAACAGGGACGCGACAGGAAGGGGATTCTCACTCTTCATTCAACCGAATACGGCCGGTGCGGGAACAATTTTTACGGCGGCAGGTCCGCGCGGATCATGGACCACGAGCGGCACGGAACCTTCGTTGCCGACAAAATCATTACGGTTTCGTGGGCCCTAAAAAATGAAATCAAATGGATTTATAACGTTCCCGATTGGAAAACCTGCATGGTGTATAACGGCATATCCTATGCAAGCTTCGACGGATACGTCGACTCCGGAAAGATAAAAAACGGTTTCGGCATCGGCCCCATGGACCCCACCGTGGCGTTCGTGGGTAGAATGACGTCCCAGAAGGGCCCCGACCTGCTTGTCGACGCCATACCCTCTATTCTCCGGTATCACCCAAACGCCAAGTTCGTATTCACGGGCGAAGGAGACATGCGCGGCGCGGTTGAACGGCGCACGCGCGACCGCGGTGTGGGGCACGCATGCCGGTTTTTCGGTGTGATGCCGCGGGACCGGCTCATCGATTTGTTTAAGTCGTGCGATTGCGTCTGCGTGCCCAGCCGCAACGAGCCCTTCGGCATCGTGGTATTGGAAGCGTGGGCGGCGGGCAAACCCGTCGTCGCTACCGTCAATGGGGGGCCATCGGAATTCGTTTGGCATGATGTTAACGGCTATAAGATACTTCCAAACCCCGATTCCATTGCCAGGGGCATCGGCACGCTGTTCGCGAATTTTGAACATGCCCGGTGGATGGGCGCCAATGGCCGCAAGGCGGTTGAGTCGACATTTTCATGGGACACCATAGCCGGTCATACGCATGGAGTGTATATCAGTTAGTTGACTTAGCGAGGCTGAATTTCGTAACAGCAAAAAGGCAACCTCACCCCAACTCCCCGGTCTCGCAAGCGAGACCACCCCTCTTCCCCTCTCCCCGTGGGAGAGGGGAAGAGGGGCTGGGGTGATGAGGTGAGGTCAGCATGATAAAACAAAAATTTTCCCGACAATTTTTTTTCAGAAAAGACACTTAAGGACTATTTATAGAAAAGGAGCTTTTCACATGCCCAATCAACCCGCTTCCGCGAACCGTGGTCCCTCAAACGTATTCTTTGTAACGTGTTTAAGCATTTTCATCGCCAGCGCGCTTTTATTCGGACTTGTTCTAAAACTTGACCGGCATATTGAAAAAGCATCGGGAAAGGTCGTTGAGACGTATTCGAAAAGAACCTTCGCAAGTAGGAAACAATCCTATGAACAGGAATATTTCGTGGTAACGTATTCGGCCAAAGGTAAAGAGCACACGATAAAAACCATACGGCGTAATGGTTTCGGTCAGGAATACGTTCCGGTTTACTATTACGGCGCCTTTCCCGGGTTTGGCTGGTGCTATAAAAAAACCGACGCCAATATCGTGTATTGCTCCATTTTCATGGCGCTTTCGCTGGTTACGGCGGGCATTGCCTGGTCAAGTCTGAGAAAGGCGAAAATGGCCGCGAAGACCGCGCCCCTTAAAAAGAAAAAATCATCATAGCGCTTCCCGCCGTGATGGCCGCCGATGAATATGGCGATGGATATTTAGTTTGACACTACCATGTCCGAAATTTTATTATAAACTCAGTATGAAACCCGCCCCCTTATTGGCAACGCTCCTCTTCAGCGTTGCGATATTCGCGCAGCCGCCCCGGCAATGCGTCGTCGTGGCGGGCTGTGAAAGCAAGATCAATGAAAAAAAATGGAAGGATTTCCGCATCAGCTTCGGCGTGACCAATTGCATCGCCGAAGAGCTTTACAACTCCGGCGCGTTCAGGTTGATTGAGGAAAAGGGCGCCATTAAGGAAAAACTTTCGGATGTACGGCAAAAATTATGGAGCGGCGCTTACAAGGAGGCGCTGCCGGAATTGGACAGCCTGAAAAACGATAGCCAATCAATAGCCTTTGGACGGCTCGTCTACTTCGGTACGCCGCGCAGTTCCGTTTCCATGGGGCCCTTTGGCGGCAGCGAAAACGCGGTCGTTATTAAAGCCGAGGTCGTGCTTATGGCTCCCGGCGGCGGCGTCATTACCGGAAAGGGCGAAGGACAATCAACCCGCATGGCCATGACGACCTTGTTCAAATTCAACGACGAGCGCGTTTTCTTCGAACAAACCGAAATAGGTCAGGCGTTGCAAAAAGCGATCAAGGCCGCCGCCACGGACTGCGTTGGTCAATTAAAAAAAAGGAACCCCAAGGATGGCGTTGTCAAGTAATACCGTCAAGGTACTCGGAGGCTTAGCGCTCGCATTTTCCATAGGCCTGGCCGGTTGCGCGAGCGTTTCGACCTCCTCGTCAAGGCTTCAACAAAAGCCGACGACCGTGAATCTCGACGATGGTTATTCAGGCCCTAAAAAGAGGGTCCAGGTAGTCAGCTTCGACATGCCCGACAGCTTGCTGAAACGCTATCCGGAACTCAGGGAAAAGCGCATCGGCTGGGGCATTGCCAATCGCCTTGTCGATGCGTTCTATGAAACCAATCGCTTCCAGTTCATTGAAGAAAAAGACGCGATGCTCGGAAAGATACTTAAAAACTGGGCCATGGCCCAAACCGGCGCGGTAGCGGATTCAAGCGCGGTGAAAACCGAGGGATTGACGGCGCCGCACTATCTGGTCTATGCCGAGGTGTTCGAGTTTTCGGTCGGCAGTTCCGAGGAGGTTACGGCAATCACCGCCAAGCGGGAAAAAATAACGCGCGTCGGCATCCAGATTCGGCTCGTCGATGTCGCGACCGGAGAATATATTCCGGCATCGGGAACCGGCGAGGAGGCGATCACGAAAAACAGCATATTGTGGGCCTCCTCCAACGAAACGTTCGACCAGTCGGCGGTGGGAAAAGCAACTCAAACGGCGATCAATAGCGCGGTGTACACGCTTATAAAAAGAATACAATAACCGGGGAGGAGGACGTATGAGAAAAACATGGTCGGCGGTAGTGGGGTTGATTTTAATTATGTCAATTAGCCAGGGCTTTGGGTTCTGGGTGAAGCGTCCGAATAACTCCCAACGATCGGCTTCGGGCTTTAATGGCTCGGAATTTTATGGGGCGAGCAGCGACTCCAATTATGGCGTGTGGGTGGACTTGCCGCAAATCGATGTAGGCGTCATGTCAAGCTTTGGCTCCCCCGATGCATCGCCCGCCCAGACTCAACCGCCCGCCTCCGATGCCGCGACCCCGCGGAGCAAGGAACAAGATGTTGAGCGCCGGGGCTTTACCCAATTCACCGACGTCAATTCGGACATTGAATACGAGCTTCGTCTTTTCAAAGGAAAATCATTCTCGTTGAAAGATACGACCTACATCGCCAATGTTATTAAAATAAACGGAAGGTACGAATATTTTCCGGATGAAACCAAGAGTTACGGTTTTCGGTTTTACAACGAACATCTTGATGGGTTTGACTATATGAATTCGTTTAACGCCTCCGGTATTTACAAAAAATACTGGGGCGATATGGAGGCGGGCTGCACGTTCAACGTCAATTTTGAAAGCGGATTTTCCGGCGGACTCATTTTTGGTCCCACGCTTCATTTCCTGTACAAGCATTATTTCGGCGCTTCAAAGCTTTCCGCGGGCGCTTTCGGCAGTTACTCGTATTGTACTCTGAGAATGTTCGGCGGATGGAACAGAAGTTTTCTTTCATACGGTATTATCGGCGCCTATAGCATGCCCTTCAGTGCCAAGGTTGCCGGGAGCGTTGATCTTTACACATCGCACGAATTCCTGGCCTGCGGAATACAAATCCCCTATTATCTGACAAAGAGCGTCCAGCTCATCGGCGGCCTGAAAAAAGTGTTCGTCTTTCAGGAATGGAACTTATCGAATTACGTGATTACTATTGGAGCGAGCAGGAGATTTTAGGTTCGCTTTCGCACCCCCCTTGTCAAGGGGGGACCGTGGGGCCGGTGATAATTCTTTATTTATGCAGATTACGGGCATATCGGTCGGTATACTTGAAATACCCCGTGACTTCATATTCGTTTTCGCCCACCGCCTCAAAATCGGCCCTTGAATCCCGCATGACCATGTAAAATTTAAAATGGTGCATCGCGGTGTCGACCGGGGGCATGAATCCGACGGCATTGCCCCGCTCATTGCCGCCCTGAAATAAAATAAGAGAATCATATTTCATGGAAGACGTGTAATCAAGGTCCTTATAAAACCACTGGTAATAATAATTTTCACGCTGAGTAAACGATTTGCCGCTGATAAGCGACAAGTATGAATATTGCTGCATGAGCGTATCGGTCCCGTCAATGCAACTGTCCGCCACGATGAAATACGACTTTCCCGAGTCGATAACAACCGTGTCGTTAACGGTATTTTGCCGCGAAAAGAGGTACTGCGCGGTATGGGGATGTCGGTCAATGGAATCAAAGGAAAGCAGTTTTGATGTATCCGCCGTGCAAACCTGAATCCAGCGCGCGAAGGGATTGATATTGGTATTGGGGGAAAATAGCCGCCGCGAATAACGGATGGTCATATACTTGAATACATCCAGTTGAATTTCGGCGCTGATATGCACCATGAGCTTGATTTTTGCGCCTATCATATCGGCAATGCTATCCAGGGGCGAGGGAAGAGGCGCATTCGTGGCTGCCGCTGTTTTCAGCAAGGCGTTCGCCTGCTCAAGGGTTAGTTGAGATGTATTCCACGCAGCTTGCATCATTCCCTTGAGATAGGTGGAATACAACAATGTTGAATCCGGGACCACGAAGTAAAAATCGTCGGGTTTCGAGCCGGGAAGCATCATGTTGTCAAGATTCACATAATGGGATTCAGCGTCGGCATTACCGTACGCACTGAGTGAGAAATCGAGCACGGCCGTCCAGTGCAGGGATACGTTCGACGGGTCCGGAGAAAACCCGTAATATTTTACATGCACCGTATCTCCCGGAGCGGCTTCCGCCGGTTCCACGACCACCGCGATAGGCCTAGTTTTATTCGCCTCGATATCCTCGAATTTCGAGAGGAAATTTACGCACCCGACAAGTACCAGCATACTTACTGCGCAAAGCGTCCGCATATTAAAACTCCGCATGAAATCCCAGTGAAGGGTAAAAAATCCAGCCGATGGTCTGACGCTCCGAACCATCGTAATTGTAGTCGTAGGTTTCCGGGCTGTTGTACCAGAAATAGTTGACGTTTTGAACATCGAGATACAGGGACATGATCCACTTGTCGTACGTGAATTTCTTTTCAAGCCGGAGGTCCAATTGCTTGAACGCCCCCATGCGATCGGACCGCGGTTTGCCCATGAGCGATTCATAATACCCGTATTCGGCGTTGTACTCGAATTTGCCTTGCGTATAACCCAAATTCGGAGTAATCGGGTTTCCGGTTACATAGCGAAGCCTCATTCCCGCTTCAATCCCCCACCTGAACCTCCAGGAACCTATCAGCTGCAGATTGTGCGTTTGATCCTGCGAGTTAATATACCATGCATTCGGGTCCCAGGGTTTTGAAAGGCTCTGCGAATAGGGAACCGGCGATTGACGTTCGCTTCGAGCCAACGAATAGGAAAGCCAGCCGAAAAAATGCTTTCCCTGGTTATGCCGGAGCAGCACTTCCAGGCCGTACATTCTTCCTTTTTCAATTGGTAAAAAATTGACCGGCTTATTCGTTACGGTCGACAGGGAATCGTACCGTAGCGGAATGTTCGACTGGGTATTGAAGTAGGCTTGAACATCGATATTATCCAAATCGGAAAATTTATATTCATAGCCGAGAACCGATTGGACCCCAAGCGTAGCGGGCATGTTCGGGTTGCCGAACACGGAATCGACGACTTCGCCGTTGGGCTGGGGATCCTGCGAATACGTTCCCATGGAGCCCTTAATGGTATGCCCGGGAATATAATTATACCTCGCGGTGCAGCGCACGGAAGGTCGACCCTCTTTGATGTCCGTATAATAATCGTAGCGGATTCCGGGGATCACCGAAAAAGTTGGAAAAAGTTTATAGTCGGCTTTTGCGAACATCGCAATATCGGATACCCACATGGTAGCTTTCGTTTCCACCGCTCCGTTGGCCCCAAGCGCGGCAACAATCCCTTTGGCGTAATTGGGCGTGGCGTCGAGCCCGCCGATAAGCGAAAGCCGCGGTGAAAAAGCATAGGACAATTGGTCCCGCGCGTAAATACCGTATACGTCCCTGGTATCCCGATAGAAAGAAAGAAAATTCATTACTGAGGACATATTCATGTAGGCAAGGCGCAGCGAGTTTTGAAGAGCCGGTGAAATCGTTTGTTCAAACCCATAGAGCACCGTTTTATTGGAATGATTCTGCGAAATTTCGTCTTTCGCGGAGCTGACCTCGGTGCTTCCGCCGCGGATATTGCTGAAAACGAATTTCAACTCATCCAAAGCGGCGAAAAAGGTCAAAAACATCGACGTGTTCTTTGACGGATGATAATCAAGCCGGGTAACATCGTCCCAATAGTAGGGCGCGACGGTCATGGGAAGCGCGATATGGGCCTTCTTTATGGCATACGCCAGGACGTCGGCCATGTAGCTTCGCCGAAAGGTAGTCAAAAGGGAGAACTGGGGACTGAGAGGCCCTTCCACCAATACGGACGCGTCGATGAGATTGAAATCGATGATACTATGCAACCGGTCGGTTTTCCCCGGCCGTCCTTTTATTTCAATCGTGCCGCCCACCGCGTCGCCGTATTCCACGTTGAAGCCGCCGGGATACAGATCAACGCTGGCCAGGGCATCGGAATTGTACGTTGATTTAAGCCCGCCGAAATGAAAGAGGGTGGGTATCGGAATGCCGTCAAGATAGCACCGCGTATCACCCGAAGCGCTGCCGCGTACGATAATCTGGCTGGAAAAGAACGACACTCGAGCAACCCCCGGCAGCGCTTGAACGACCTTTACCGCGTCTCCGCCGAAGCCGGGAATCTTTTTCACCTCATTGAGCGTGAGCGTTTGCTGGGCGACCTCTTTTTTTTCAGCTTTGCCGTACACGACTATTTCGTTGTCGCCGTACGAAATCCGTTGCAACCGGTAAATCACGTCGGTCGCCTGGCCGCGCGCGATGCGCTCTTCGTCGCTGAAACTTTCGTAATCGGGAACGATCACCTTTACATCTATTTTTCCCACGGGAAGCGACTTGAACCTGAACGCTCCGGTTGAATCCGTGGCGGTCGCCAGGGCCCCGGCCTGGAGGTACTGGCCCTCGAATCCGCCTATTTTTTTCAGGTAGGTCTGGAACGGCACTTTTATCGCCGTATCCGCGACGGAATCCGGAAAGACCACGACGACCATTGCATTGACAAGCGGCGCGCGCGTGCCGCGCTCAAGCAGACGCCCCTTGAAATTGACATACTCGGTGATGCCGGTCACGACCTCGTCGATGGTGAAATGATACGCGTATTCCATAAGAACCGGCACGGGTTTGCCCGCGGCCATTGCCGGAGTAAAGACAAACCGGCGCGAAGCGCTCAGCGCCGCCGAATCCAACAAGGGATCGACCCCTTTCGTCACGGCGGCGCTGTCAACCCTGCCGCTGTCGTTGACGATAAGGTCCAATACGACCGTGCCTTCCACTCCCCTTTTAATAAGATCGGGCGGATACAACGCTTTAACGAACGTGGTAATCTCGGGCATTTTATCGATGGGCGGCATGCTGTCGGGCGCCGCGGAAACCGTGTCGGTTCGCGCGACGCCCCTCGCGGGAGCGGCTTGATTTTGAGCGGCATTTTTTTGGTTGGAGGAGACGCCCTGCGTATCGGCCGGCGCCGCAAAGGTCGTTGCGGCGATTACCGCGACGAAAAGAATTCCCGGCGCACGGCGACGGGGTTTACACATAAAGATCAATCCGGTCTCCTCGATAACGAACATGGAGCTTTTCAAAATAGTATTGGAAAATACCAATGCGCAATAAAAACTAATTTATATTTATGTCCTATGCGACATTTTACCGCCCCGGTTGCCTCGAACATTCTCCTCTGCGAAGGCATATACGAATTGACGTTCGCATGGGAAACCGGCATGGTTCCTCCTTTACCGGGACAGTTTTGCACAATCCGGGTTTCCAGCGCCACATCTCCTTTACTGCGGCGTCCTTTCGCGTTTTCCGGCTTTGACCGGGTAAAACGCTCGGTATCGATAGTCTATAAAAAATGCGGCCCCGCCACCGAAATCATGGCCGGGAAGGTCGGCGCAGACACGTTGGACGTCATCGGTCCGTTGGGCAATTCGTTCGCCCAATGCGCCTGGGGAAAGACCAACCTGCTTATAGCGGGCGGAACGGGGTTCGGTCCCGTCTTTTTTTTAAAACACTATCTTATGGAATTAAACAAGCCCTCGCGAATGATACTTGGATGTAAAACGAGCGCCCAATTGCCGCAAAGCGCGCACCTGAACTCCCCAACCGCCTTTGTGTGCACCGAAGACGGCAGCGAAGGGTTTATGGGAACGACCGTTGACTATTTGAAATCCCTGCAAAAAGAGCAGCTTTATCAGGCAACGCTTTTTTGCTGCGGTCCGACACCCATGCTGAAAGCCTGTTATGACTTCGCGGCGACCCGCGGATTGCAATGCCATGTTTCAATGGAACAATACATGGCATGCGGCGTGGGCGCCTGCATGGGGTGTGTGGTAAAGGTGCATGGCGACAATCCTTTCGCACGGGTCTGTACCGAAGGCCCGGTTTTCAACGGCGCGGTGATAGCATGGACTTGACCATTCAAATCGGCGATAAACGTCTTTCGAATCCCGTGGGCGTTGCTTCGGGAACCTTCGGTTATGGCAGCGAATACGAAGAACTCATCGATTTTTCAGCGATAGGCGCAATTTACACAAAGGCGGTAACCGCGCTTCCCCGAAGCGGCAATGACGTCCCTCGCATGGTGGAAACACCTTCGGGCATGCTCAATTCAATCGGGCTCGCCAACGTGGGAGTAGAGCGTTTTTGCAACGAAAAAATGCCGTACCTTTCAAAATTGCCCTGCGCGATCATTCCCAATGTTGCGGGTTCAACCGCCGATGAATATCGCGCGGTGATCGAGCGGTTGGAATCATGCCCGGATGTATGGGGATATGAAATCAATGTTTCATGCCCTAATGTTAAGCACGGCGGCATGGCTTTCGGCGCAGATCCGGCGCTTGTCGAGGGGCTTGTCGGAATGTTGCGAAAAAAAACACCGCGGCCGCTTATCGTCAAGCTTACTCCCAATATCACGGATATCACCCTCGCGGCAAAGGCCGCCCAGGGCGGCGGGGCCGACGCGATTTCGTGCATCAATACGTTGGTGGGCATGGTCATTGACGTCAAGAAAAAAGGAACGGCGCTGCCCGGAAAAACGGGAGGGCTGTCCGGCCCGGCCATCCGTCCGGTAGGAGTTGCCATGACGTATGCCGTCAGCCGCGCCGTGACCATTCCCGTCATCGGCATCGGCGGCATCATGGGCGCCGAGGACGCCCTGCAATACCTCCTGGCCGGGGCATGGGCGGTGCAGATCGGTACCGGTAATTTTGTCAACCCGTCCATCGCGCGCGAAACCGCGGACGGCATTGCGGCGTTCAGCAAACAGGAGAACCTTACGTGCATACGGGACTTTCATCGATTTATACCTTGATAAAAAGGCATGGGTGGCCGTTTTTTTCGGTCATTGCTCCGGTCATTGCCATTGTATGCTGCACGCCCAATCCACGCTTTACTTCGGGCTCTCCCAACCGGCTCATGGAGGAGGTCGAATCCGCTCCGCCCTCCACCGCGCCGGCGGCCCACGCGGTCTCCGCGACCGCTGGTGCCCAATCGGACACCGTCGCAAGTCCGTCTCAACCCGACAGCGTTCCTAAAACGACTGTCCAAAATCCCGCGCGGCCCCTTGCCCCCGACACCGGGGCGCTCCAATCCTCGTGGGCGTCGGCGTTTGACGAAAAAGAGACTGCCGCTTCCGCCGCAAGCGATGTCGGAAGCTGTATCGCGGTGTGGTACGGACCGAGGTTTCACGGCAAGAAAACCGCCGGCAGCGAACGGTTCGACATGAACAAATACACGGCCGCGCATCCCACACTTCCGTTCAATACCATGGCGAAAATAACCAACCTGGACAACGGATTATCGGTTACCGTGCGCATCAACGACCGCGGGCCGTTCAATAAAAAATACTGTATTGATCTTTCGCTCGCGGCCGCGCGGAAGATCGGCCTTGACAAATCAGGTACAGCGCGCGTCCGCATAGAAACGGGTCAATAACCACGATGCGACTGCTCCCTATAAAAAAGTATCCGACCACCTGCGGGGGCATCCTGCGCAACCTCGCCGCAAGGAAAGCGATATTCCCCTTTTACGCGTCGTTCAAGCTGACATCGCGTTGCCACTTCGGCTGCCCTTTCTGCAACGTGCGGGCCGATCTGGTCCCTGATATGCCAACGTCCGACATCAAAGCCATTCTCGACAATCTATCGCGCTCACCCGTGCTCATGACGAGTTTCGAAGGCGGAGAGCCGCTGCTTCGCGACGACATCGGCGAGCTTTTGGCGTACGCGCGCGAAAAATGTTCGTTCTACCTGCTCTTTACCACGAGCGTCAAGAACCTGCCCGCGTATCCGCTGCGCGACTATGCGCGCTTCATCGATTTTCTGCACGTATCAATTGACGAAGGCCACAACAACCTCGAACTGTTCGACGCGCTCCCGGCCCTTACCGAACTTGATACGCAGGTTTCGGTTCAAACCGTGGTAACCGCCCAAACGCTGCCCGCGCTGGAGAGCAAGGTGCGGCGCTGTTACGAGGCGGGCGCCAACATCGTGGTCATCCCCGCCACGCACATGGACAAAACCGCCGACTTTTTCCCCGATATAAACGCATTGGAGCGCAAAGTCCGCGAATTGAAAAAGCGCTATCCGTTCACCATCCATACGCCGCTGGGCTATTTTTCAGCGTTTAAAAAAGCCAAATGTTCTTCAGCGTCGATCATCATCGCCCCGGATGGACGATTGTACTATCCGTGCCATATTCTGGGAACCAAGGGCCCGGATCTACGCACCGTGGACTTGACTTCGTGGCTTTCTACCGGCAATGCGCGGGAGTTGCGCCAAACCATGCGCGACTGCGCAAGGAACTGCGGCTGGTATCAGTACTACTCCATTGCATCGTACACGTCGGTGTTTTCGGTGATGGAGGCCATGGGGCCTATGCTGTTTAGGAAAAAAAGATAATTACTTTCCCGGTATAGCCTTTAAAATTTCCGTGTTATCGGGCATGCCTCTTTTCGCATAGGCAATTTTCCCTTCCGCATCAATGACATACACCGTCCTCTTAAGCATCGGCCATCCCTCACAACCGTATTTCTTTGCCACGAGGCTCTTTTCATCAACAAGCAGGGGGAATTGGAACTTGTCATTTTCGACGAATTTTTTATGCGAATTTTTATCAGCCGGATTGACGCCGAACACTTTCGCATTTTTTTCCTGAAACTGCGAATAATCGTCGCGAATCGCGCACAACTGCTTCGTGCAACCGGGCGTCTGATCGCCGGGGTAAAATATCAGCACTACTGAATTTTTTCCCGCAAAATCACGCAACGATACGGTGTCGCCGTCCGAACTGACCATGGTGAAATCAGGGGCGATTGTTCCAACTTTAAGAAGCATAGCGTCCTCCTTTGCAAAAATGAATATAGGCGTCACCATAAAACTCATTACGAGTAGAAATAAAGCGGATTTGTTCATAGCAGATCCTCTCCTTTCATAGTTTTCTTACTATTAAAAAGCAAACATTATGCCAACATGCCGGCTTTACACAGCAAGTTATCATAGTATTGCTTATACCGTGGGACAATTTATATTATGAACGGCCTAACGCCGTTTTAAAGGAGGTCTTTGATGCAAACATTTTTCCTGATGCATATCGCGTTAATGATCGTGGCCCTTACCTTTGTCATAACCGCCGTGTTAATCGCGCGAAAGCGGAAAAAAAATTGGCTTAAACGTCATAAAACATTCGCGTTGACGGGGGTGGCGGCTTCACTGGTTTCCTTTGCGATTATTTTCATTGGTAAATCTGGAGCGCAATTCCCTCATTTTCATTCGCCGCACGCCATTGCCGGAGCCGTTGCCTTGGCGCTTCTCATCATTACTCCCACGACCGGAGTGTTGATCTCTTTTAAATTCCAAACCCTCAGGCCGCTGCATAGGGTATTGGGACGAATTACTTCCATTGCGGTTTTATTTACGGCGTTGATGGGTCTCCTGCGGTTTTTGCAGCTTTCAAAAGGGTAGCCCGGCGTAAAAGTCCGAAGGAATCGGCGGCCATGATAAACACGACCGTCATGAGCGGGAAATGATACCGGGGCTGTCCCTGAAAAACGCATGCCAGAAGCGCGCTACAAACAAAAAAGAACAGGAGCGTCATTACGCCCGCGTTGCGCGGCATGTTCTTTCTTCCCAAAAATGCCCTCGCCCCGAACACCGCCAATATAAGCGTTGTCAGATAAAAACATTCGCATGCTTTCGCCAACAGACGATACGTCGCGTACGAAACAGGCATACGAATGTTTTCCGCGCATCCCGTATAGCCCGGAAGAGCGCAGCACCAATTGAGCGCATCAAGGTCATCCCGCCAGGTTTTCAGATTGTTTTTCGCCATGGTTTTCACGAAACAAATATCCCGAACCGCCAATGCGAATCGTTTCATCCCTATTTCCTTGCCCAGATTCGCGATTTCAAACTCGTCTTGACTCTTTAAAAAACGCTTCGAAAGACCGTCGAGTGTCCGTTCCTGTCGCTGGGGAATGATGCCGCGCGTCATGGTGAACCACCCAAGGCCTATTTCGGTTGTCTGCCACTCAAAATGCCCGAAAACCCTGTAATTGCGCAGGCCCCAGGATGCCAGTGGGATTGCAATGCCGATGGATAGCATGCCCAAAATAATAATCGTCTTGCGAGCTTTGGCAGGGCTCAGAAAAACCCCCGCGAAGACGCATACGATATACTGCGTTGCGGGACGGATAATGCTCGTGAACCCAACAAGCAATCCCGTCACTAACCCCAAAACCGCCATTCCCGTTTTTTTTGATTCAACGGTCCGGCTGATAAGCAGCGCGGCAAGTACGATTCCAAACGTAAAATGGATTTCGGTTCCTAAAAGGTTCGTGTAGAAAATCCCCGCCGGATACACTTCGGAGAACAGCCCGGCCCGAAAGGCGAGACCACGGTCCGTTCCCGCCAGAAGTAAAAAAAGGCATACGCCGATGCCCGCGCCGAGAAATGCGTTGAACAGTTTGCCGAGGAACGGATGGGTGCCGCCGATTGCGTATAAGCCGGACATGAGCAGCGGCGTTCCCGGCATTCGCTGGGCCGTGGGTATGGGCCCTTTCGCGTTGTACCGGTGAAGGAAAAATCGGACTTCTTCGCGCAGGCCCGTGGAGCCCGTATACGCAAACCCATCGCCGTTTTTAACAGCCACGGCAAGCTCGTGAAACGTTTCGAAATCGCTGACTTGCTTATTAGGAATCAGCGCGATGGAGAGGGTTCTTAGAACAATGCCGACAATGAAAAGAACCCAAACCGCTCGTTTCGTTGAGTGCAAAAACGGCGTTCCCCGCGCTAGGAGAACGACCGCGGCAATTGCGCAGGCCAGTAGTAAAACAATACCGGCGGCAACCGGAGATCCCGAATGCGGATGCCACCTGTCGTATACCGCCGAAAGCAGCCCCCCAAGCGACACCATGGAAATAAAAACGATGGTGACCGTTTGAACCAAAGTGAGGGTGCGGTGGAACATTGGTAAGAAGACCTGCGGCGGGAGGTTACTCTTTTTTTAATTCAGCGAGGATTTCATGCAGTTCCTGTTTTATGGTGCCTAGTTCGTTTTTATTTTCCGCGAGAGGCAGGATCAATTGCATTTGCGACGGGTCGTCCTTTATTTCAAGAAGTTTTTTTTTGGCGCCCGGAATGGTGTACTGCTCTTCGTAGAGTAAATGCCTGATGTAGCGGACGATTTCAATGTCCTTGTCGCGATAGGCGCGATTGCCCGCGCGGTTCTTTTTGGGGCGCAGTGAGGAAAATTCGGTTTCCCAGTAGCGAAGCACATGCGGTTCAAGTCCGGTTTTTACGCACACTTCGCTTATGGAATAATACGTTTTTTTATTGTCAAGCATAGCGCGCCGCCCTTTTACCAGCGTTCGGGCCTGAATTGTCGCATCATGAGGTTTTTAATCGCCTGCTTCGGCGATTCGTTTTCAAAAAGGGCCTTGTACACTTCAACGGTGATCGGCATTTCGATACCGAATTTTTTCGCCAATTGATACACCGATTTCGTGGTTTCAACGCCTTCCGCGACCATGACCATTTTGCCCAGCGCCTCCTTGAGGCTCAATCCTGAGGCGATGAGTTCCCCCATTTTCCTGTTCCGGCTGTGCCTGCTGATGCAGGTCGTGATAAGGTCGCCGATGCCGGCCAAACCGAAAAACGTCTGCTCCTCGGCCCCCATTTCCTTGCCGAGCCGGATCATCTCAACCATGCCTCTTGTCAAGAGCGCGCCTTTGGTATTGTCGCCGAGTCCCAGTCCGTCGGATATGCCGGCCGCGAGGGCGATGACGTTTTTCACGCTCGCGGCAAGCTCAACCCCGGCTACGTCGGTATTGGTGTAAATACGAAAGGTCTCCGTTGAAAACTCCTGCTGGATTTTAATGGCCAGGGCGGGGCTTTTCGCCGCCGCGACAACGGTGGTTGGAATGCCGCGCGACACTTCCTCGGCATGCGAAGGTCCCGACAAGACCACGACCTTTTCCTCTTTCAGTCCGGCAATTTCTTCCATCAGAACCTCGGACATGAGCTTGAGCGTCCCGCACTCAATCCCCTTTGAGGCGATGATCCAACCGTCAATGGCGGCAAGCTTGGCGGGAGCGACGGAGGAGGCGACCAGTTTCAGCGTGCTTCGCATGGTTTGCGAGGGGACCACGCAAACGATATATTCGGCGTTTTCAAAAATCTCGCTTATCGAATTGGTGATTACGACATCATCGGGAATACGTATACCCGGAAGTTTTACGGAATGCTCGCGGCGCGTGCGCAACATGAGCGCGTCGTCCGCGTTAAATTCCCACATTCGTATGCCGTGTCCGCGTCCCCGCAGCAGAACCGATAAAGCGATCGCCCAACTTCCGGCGCCAAGGATTCCAATGTTCACGAACAAGCCTTTCCTTTAATTGTCACTCTGATGAACCGCGGCCGGACTCCCCGCCGCCTTTCGTTTTTTACTGATGTTTTTAAATTCCACGACCACGGGACACCCGTCGAAATCATAGGTTTCATAAATCTTATTGGCAAGGTACCGTTTATACGATTCCCGGGCATTGATCGCATTTGTCGCAAAAAACCTGAACAAGGGAAACCGCCCTCGTAATTGATCGCACGAAACGATCTTCACCAGCTTGTTGGCCGTTACGGGGTGGGGTTGCGCGCGAATCCATTCATGGACCTTCCCGCGAAAGTCGTCAAGTTGCACCGGTGATTCCATGCGCGTTTTGATTTGTAATGCGCCGTCAAGAACCCGGGTTACGCGCTGTCCCGTGAGCGCGGAAACCGATACCATGGGGACATTGCGCAATTCCATATAGTCCCTCCTGCACTCGGCCGCGAGATGATCGAAGGTTTTATGGTCCTTGGCCCGAATGTCCCACTTGTTCCAGCATATCAAAATACCTTTATGCGAGGTCAGGATGTGCCTGACGATTTTCAAGTCCTGCTCTTCGATGCCCTGGGTAGCGTCAACCATGAGAACCGCGATATCGCATCGCCGGATGCTCTCAAGGGCCCGCACATTGCAATGATATTCAACATCGTCGGTAACGTTGGCTTTCTTGCGAAGTCCGGCGGTATCGATCAGAACCACGGTTTTACCGTTATAGTCCATTGCCGTGTCGATGGAATCCCTCGTGGTTCCCGGGGCGGATGAAACGATCATCCGCTCGTCTCCGAGGAGTTTGTTGACAAGGGACGACTTGCCCGCGTTGGGCCTGCCCACGATGGCGATTTTCAGGTCATTGCCGCCGAGCATTGCTTCCCGCACAGGCGTTGTTACCGCCTTGAGCCGGCCGCACACCGCGTCCAGCAAATCGCCCACGCCCCTTCCGTGCAGGGCCGAAACCGCCATCCCCTCACCCAGGCCAAGGGAAACGAAAGTTGACGATTCCAAAACGGCCCGCTTCGATTCAACTTTGTTAATAACGAGGAGCACCTTGTCGCGCCCTAATTTTCTCAGACGCCGCGAGATGATCGCGTCCGGCTCCGTCACTCCGACGGTCGCGTCGACCAAAAACAGGATGATGTCGGATTCCTCGCACGCGATGCCGACCTGTTTGGCGATCGCCCGGGCCATCGTTTCGGTGGATGTATCGTCTAGTCCGCCGGTGTCCACGAGCATGAAACCCAGTCCGTTCCACCGGGCATCGTGGTAATGCCGGTCGCGCGTCACGCCGGGCATGTCGTCGACGACCGCCACGCGTTTGCCGAGAATGCGGTTGAAAAGACACGATTTGCCCACGTTGGGCCTGCCGACGATGGAAACGATAAACATAAACTATCTTCTTCTTTCCTTATTATAAAATATATGAGGCGGCAAGGCCTAACCGCTGTTAAATTCAAAGGATAAAAGGAGGCGAATGCTCCCCCGCATAGCGACGCGGGGCGCTTCATTTTACCAAACGACTTCGACCTGTTTATATTTCTTTATCAAACGGTCACAGGTACAGATTTTCATTGCATGGATTTGCGCGGTAGCGATAATCATGCGATCACAGGGGTCATCGTGCACATGAGGCAGTTGCACCGAAAGCGCGGCAATCAATCCCGTGATGGGAATTTCGCGAATACCATGGAAATCAAGCGCCTCGGTAAACCACTCTCCCGTCGGCAGGGGCAGCAGTATTTTCCCGTTGCGTGTTTTTATGGCTATTTCGAACGCTGAAATTGAAGATACGAATAACGCGCCCGCGTTATCCATAATCGCCTTTTTCGCTTTTACGGACAATGCGTCATCATCGGAAGCCAGCCACAGCAAACTACAAGTATCCAACAGAAGCATATCGCTCACCTTGATAAAGAAGGCCAATCTTCGAATGAAAGCGGTAAGCACGGATCTTCGTGAAAACGCACATTTTTAAGTTTATGGCTCTTTCGTAATGGGTTTTTCACGGTATTCCATGGTAATAATTCCGCCACCGGCGTTCCATTGCGGCAAATCACCACTGATTCATGGTTCTTTTCCACCCTTGATAATAAATCAGATAATCTGGTTTTTGCTTCGTGGGTATTAACTGAAAGCATGGGGGTATTCCTCTTTTCCGCGATTCGGATTGCTTGCTAAAATACGTCGCAAGGTAATTTTATAAACTTAGTCCAGCTTAGTTTAATTATATATTACGACATCAATGAACTTCAAGAATATTTCAACCTACTTAGGCGGCATATCCGGTCTGAAGCCTTCGTATATGCTCCATGGCGACCGTCGCCCACCAGCTCTGCGGATTGCGTTTGCAGTATTCGCTGAAAAAATCGACCGCTTCCTGCTTTCGCATGAGTTTCATACAGGCGTGTCCGACATTATACAAGGCGGCGACATGATCTTTATTTTTTGCGAGAAGCGCCTTGAGAAGCTCCATGGCGCGTTCGATTTTTCCATGTTGATAATAAAGAATACTTCCCGTCCATAATGCATCCATAGGACAATCGCCCACCCCTTTTGCCAACAACGATTCGATTTCCTCTAATTTTTTCTTGAACGTTTCCGTGGTAAGGTAAAACGGCCGCAGTTCCAGGGGAACGGCGATTTCGTTTTTATTGGGGGCTATTTCATGCTCGAACCATTTCCGCACCTCGCCGGCGAGGTTCTTGTATCCACGGTACTCCGACGTCATCCACGTTATATAATCCTTAGTCAATTCGTTCTTCAAATGAAAAATGGATTTTTGGTCCGCGTGCCTTGGAAGTTTATTGTACGAGGCGAGTAATTGCCGGCTTTCGTCGACGTCAAGCCGGTATTCGATCATGCCGTAGGCGACGGAGGCCATGAAATTGCCCGACGGCGCCGTAATCGGCAGAACGATCCGGTTGTTTTTCCAATCGTAGAGCGCATTGCCGACGCCTGGGACGAGCAAAATCGAGGGTATGCCGAATAGAGAAACGCGGGGATTGTTGAAAAGCCGCGGATCGAACTCCAGTATCCGATCAATGCAATCCCCCGCTTCCTTGACAGTAAAATATGCGTCGCCCGGCTTAAGCATGGCGCAACTTTCAATGCGCAAGCGTTTCGCGGACAGGGTAACCAGCTCCCTCAGATATTCAATCTCCTTGCTCATCGCGGCGGATAATTCGGCCGCTGAGATCGTTTGTTGCTTTTTCGCCACTTCGGCCGCTTCTTTTTCCAGCCGTCCGATCGCGTCTTCGCCGTCAATGACGCCGATCAGATTTTCGCGTATCCGGGCGGCGCATTGTTTTACGGATGCTAAGGTTTCAGGTGTTTGAATGGACGACAAAAACCGGTCAACGTAATCGCAACAATCGGTATATTCCTTTTCGCGTTCGAAATGTTTGCGCTTTTCAGTCGCCGGTATGAATACACCTTTCGACGAATTTTTTATTATTTTCCGATTTTGACGAAAAAGCGCGTCGGCGGTTTCCATTTTTTCAATCTGCCGGCTCAGAACGTCCGGGGCCATGGCGCCCCCGCATTCCTTGATGATGCTATCCCGTCGCTGTTGTTGCAGGGAGACGACGTCCCGCTCCAGGCGCCATACCTGCATGGCGGCGAGAGTGACTTCCTTACGCAGCGCTTCCTTACGGTCGCCGGCCATGCACTTTACATATACTTCCGAAAGCCAATCGGAGACCATGTATGTTTTAATGGGGCGTTGGACTCCGCAGCCCGAACGAATCCGTTGGCCGGTTTCCGCGGCGTTGTCAAGCGATTCAGAGGACGCGCCAAAATTGACAAAATCATACTCAAGCCTGAAAAACTCCCCCAGATCCGACTTTTCCCGGATACAACGCAGTACGTTTTCCTCGATCAGGTTCCAGTACAGGATACCCGCGTCTCGCAGGAGCGCGGCCTCGGAGGGGGCTGCCTTAAGGCGTTGCAATAATGAACGCGATTGATCGTTTAATTGCATAGGGCTTATTTAATCAGCGGTTTATGGAATAGAGCCGGTAATTTCCCGCCGACCCCTTATTGCTCCGCGAACACACGAAAACATAGAGCGGGCGGGCGATATCGTCGGGAAGCCGAAGCGTATCAATTTGTTTCATCTGCCAAGAGAGCGAAACGAGCCGTGAAGCGGCATCGACAACGTAAAAAGAGTCCTGACAATCGATGGACTGCAAACAAACGGCTTGCGATTGACTTGCCATGTCGGCAAAAACGTCGATATCCGTCACCTCCGAAATAGTTCCAAAAATAGTGGAGGAAAAGGTATCCGCGCCGGCTCTGGTATCGTTCGGCTCTGTCTCAAAGGGATATGTAAAAAATACCGTTGAATCATCGGAGGGGTTGAACCGGCTTCCATTGACGCCCATAACCGACCCGGCCAGCCTCAGCGCATACCGCGTATTTCCTTCAAGCGCTCCGGTAACCAGGACCGTGAGCGTATCACGGATCGGATTTAAATAGGCATTATATCGAGCACTTACGGAAGGAGAAAATGCTACAGCAACCGAGGAGTCGGCCAGCGGCGATGAAAAAACGTATTGCAGGCGCGGGAACACCGAAATGGTGTCCCCAAGGGAAGTGACGCAGCGCATTGTCAACGGTTCGTCATTCGCCGAATTGAACATGGCGCATCCCGAACACAGGCATACTACCGCAATGACCGCACGTATAAAACCTATGACCGAAAACGGTAAAACCATTGATTTCATTATTCGCTTTTCTTCGACCCTATTCATAAATCAAATTATAGGTATTCATAGCCGATTTATACAAGTCCTATTTATTTTCTCTAGGAGAAATTTCATGTTCGACCTGATGGTTATCGGAGGGGGGCCCGCGGGTTACTACGCGGCCGAAAAGGCGGGCGCGGCGGGCCTTTCCGTAGCGCTTGTTGAAAAAGGGCATTTGGGGGGCGTCTGTCTCAACGAAGGTTGCATACCGTCAAAAACACTCCTGTATAGCTCAAAACTTTTTACGTTGGCTAAAAACTCTGAACCATTCGGCGTTTCGGCGTCGGGGGTAACTTTCGATATGCCGCGCGTCATGGCGCGGAAACAAAAAATTATCACATCGCAGCGCGACGGAATCGCCTTCACCTTGAAAAAGAACAACGTATCAGTGCGCTTCGGCGCCGCTCGCCTGTTGGCGAAAAAGGACGATGCCTTTCAAATGGAAGTTAATGGAGAAATTATTGAAGGCAAACGATTGCTTTTATGCACCGGTTCCGAGGCGCTTCGCTTATCCATCCCCGGCACCGACCTGCCCCACGTGTTGACTAATAAGGAAATCCTTTCCATTGATTCCATTCCCAAAAACCTCGTTGTCATAGGCGCCGGAATAATCGGATTGGAAATGGCCGCGTTTTTCGCGGAGATCGGCGGCAGCGTAACCGTCATCGAACTTTTACCCTTTATCGGCGGCGCCATCGACGCGGAAATCGGACTCGTGCTAAAAAAAGAACTCGAAAAAAAAGGTATCCGGTTTCATCTCCAGGCCCGCGTTAGTGCCATCAACGAACATACCGTGACCTTTGAAGAAACCGACAGCGCTTCAACGGCGGCCGCGGACATCGTGCTCATAAGCGTTGGTCGAAGGCCGATGACCGGCGATGTCGGCTTGGAGAATGTCGGCGTACTTGTTGAGCGAGGCGCCGTATGCACTAACGACAAGGGCCGCACGAATGTTCCCGGCATCTGGGCCGCCGGCGACGTCAACGGAAAGTCGATGCTTGCCCATACGGCCTATCGCGAGGCGCAGGTGTGCGTCGACGATATCCTCGGGCGCGATAGTTCCGTAAATTATGACGCCATTCCCGGCGTTATCTACACCCATCCGGAAGCGGCATGGGTTGGCGTTACCATGGCGGAAGCTGAAAAACGCGGCTTTTCCTGTTTAAGTGCAAAGCTTCCTTTATCCTATAATGGAAGATATCGCGCGGAAACTGAAGCCGGCAGAGGTTTTTGCAAAGTCATCGTTGATGCGGCTAGCAGAAGGCTTTTAGGAGTCCACATGATCGGCTCGGCCTGCTCTGAAATGATTTTCGGCGCCGCCGCGATGATCGAACGGAAAATGACCGTGGAGGACATCGGTTCAGTAGTGTTTCCGCATCCGACCGTGTCGGAAATCATAAAGGATACTATTTTACAAGTGCAAGGATGAAATCCCCATGCTCATCGTCCATCTAAAAAAAGGCCGTGACAAACCTATTCGCGCGGGGCATCCGTGGGTTTTCTCGGGCGCGCTTTCCAACGTCGAGGGAAAAATCGAACCGGGCGAAGAATGCATGGTGCGATCCGCCGGCGGCGATAGTATCGGCTTCGGCTATTATAATCCCGCGTCGGCCATCCGCGTGCGGATGCTCTCCTTGGGCGCAGCACCGTTTTCCATGGACGCGCTCCTCGAACGAATCGACCGCGCCATCGGACTTCGGCGCAACCTTCCCGACGTCGCTGGCGCCGCCGCGTACCGGCTGATCAATTCGGAGGGCGATTTCCTGCCCGGTCTGATAGTTGACAAATACAATACCGGCCTGTGCGTCCAGGTGCTCACCGCGGGAATGGAACGGCTGCGCGGGCCTATCATTGCGCACCTCCAAGAAACGCTTTCGCCGGGTTTTCTGTATGAACGTTCGGACACGGACGCGCGGGCGCGTGAAGGTCTGGCGCCGCGTAGCGGGCTTGTAAGCGGCGCCGTGCCCGATCCTCTCCTTTTCAAGGAAAACGGACTCACCTTCGGCATTGATCTTGTCAACGGGCAAAAAACGGGGTTCTTTTTGGATCAACGGCGCAATCGGGCGCTGGCGGCCGCCTACGCCTCCAATGCGTTCGTTTGCGACTGCTTCGCCTATAGCGGCGCCTTTTCCGCGTACGCTCTGGCGCATGGGGCGCGGCGGGCGCATGTCGTCGATGTTTCAAAAAGCGCGCTGGAAATCGCCCGGCGAAATCTGGCCCTCAACGGGCTGCCTTCCGAAAAGGCCGATTTTCTCGCCGACGACGTGTTCTCCTTTTTGCGCGCAACCACCGATTCGTATGACCTGATCATCCTCGATCCGCCTAAATTCGCGAAACATCCCGGTGAAGTTGAACGCGCCGCGCGGGGCTATAAGGATATTAATCTATTGGCTTTTAAAAAAGCCGCGCGGGGCGGCGTCGTTTTTACCTTTTCCTGCTCTAGCGCGATCGACCCTCGGCTCTTCCGGCAAATCGTGTTTTCCGCGGCCGCGGACTCGGGTCGCTTAATCCAAGTGCTGCATGTACTGGGCGCCGGACCCGATCATCCGTTTAACATCGCCCACCCCGAAGGAGAGTATCTCAAAGGGCTGGCACTGAGGGTCATGTGATAAAAATAAAAAAAAGACTTGACAATCGCTTCTGTATAGTGGTATATTATATTCGTAAACAAGGAAAAGGACGAACAAAACCGTTAAACAACCCTAATGCTACGCCTCTCTTCGTTCCGTATTAATTGAAAAATCCAATCTCAATAAATTCAATACAGGTTTTCTTCCAAGCGAGTTGCACACGAAGCCATCAATAAATACTTTTTTCGGATCCGCATACGGAATACTTTTTTAATGTTTTTGTGTAGGATCAGGCGCACGAAAAGCGTGGCTGTTCCGTGTTTGGTCTTTTACTATTTACTGTCGAGGTATGTTACATGAATGTTGCTGAATTAAAATCAACGTCAATGGTTGAATTAAATGATTTAGCCATGAGTCTCAATGTCGGCGAGCACAGAAATCTTCGCCGCCAGGAATTGATCTTCAGAATCCTGCAGGCGCAGGCCGAGCAAAACGGACAGATGTTCGCGGAGGGCGTTCTGGAAATAATGCCCGACGGGTTCGGATTTCTCCGTTCCCCGATGAACAGCTATCTAAGCGGGCCCGACGATATTTACGTTTCCCCGTCGCAGATAAAAAGGTTTTATTTAAGGACCGGCGATACGGTTTCGGGGCAAGTCAGACCGCCCAAGGATTCCGAGCGCTACTTCGCGCTGCTTCGGGTGGAAATGGTCAACTACGAGGATCCCGAAGAGTGCAAGAAAAAAATAAACTTCGACGACCTCACGCCGCTGTTTCCCAACAGGCGGCTCAACCTCGAATACGATCCGAAGGAAATCTCCACGCGCATCATCAACCTCGCTACTCCTATCGGTAAAGGTCAACGCGGGCTCATCGTGGCTCCGCCGCGCACGGGAAAAACCGTGTTGCTGAAAAATATCGCCAACGCGATTTCCGCGAATCATCCGGAGGTCTTTCTCATCGTACTGCTCATCGACGAGCGGCCCGAGGAAGTCACGGACATGCAGCGCTCAGTCAAGGCCGAGGTGATCAGTTCCACGTTCGACGAACCGGCGGAGCGGCATGTGGTGGTGGCGGAAATGGCCATTGAACGCGCCAAACGTCTCGTGGAGCACAATCGCGACGTCGTCATCCTTCTCGACAGCATCACGCGGCTGGCACGCGCCCACAACACGGTCGCGCCGCACTCCGGAAGAATTCTATCGGGCGGCGTCGATTCGCAGGCGCTGTATAAACCCAAGCGGTTTTTCGGCGCGGCGCGCAACATCGACCAGGGCGGCAGCCTTACCATCATCGCCACCGCGCTCATCGAAACCGGCAGCCGAATGGACGAAGTCATTTTCGAGGAATTCAAGGGCACCGGCAACATGGAATTGGTGCTTGACAGGAAAATATCCGATCGCAGGATTTACCCCGCGATCGACCTGATGAAATCGGGCACCCGTAAGGAGGAGCTGCTGCTGACCCACGATGAACTAAACCGCATGTGGATCCTCCGTAAATTCCTCGCCACGATGACGCAGGTTGAAATGATGGAATTTTTAAATGAGAAAATCAGCGGCTCGAAGAGCAACGGGAATTTCCTTGATTCAATGAATAGTTGAAAGGCGCTCTACCATATCGTCCATAGGGGACTCGTCATCGTTTCTTGACATGCAAGATACTGCAACCATGACGGCCCTTTGGACCTAACAGCAAGGATTCCTATGAAAGTTGCGATACTCGGTTGCGGCAACATGGGAAAGGCCCTTATTGCGGGCCTCGTGGCCAAATACCCCGACGTTTCCATTCTGGCGTTCGACAAAAACGACGCGGCGTTGACAAGCCTTCCCGACGAAGCCGTGGTACTCGCGCCCGAGGAATGGTGCGACAAGGAAAACGTCCCTGACGCGATCATCATTGCCGTAAAACCCCAGGACATCGAGGAATCCTTGATCCCTTTTTCGTCGAGCCTTGACGGAGGGGTTTTTTCGCCGTTATGGATTTCCATTGCCGCGGGAGTGAGTCTTAGCGCGCTCGAAGGCCATTTGTCCTCCACGGCTAAAATTTGCCGGGTCATGCCTAATACGCCGGCGCTCATCGGCGAAGGGATTTCGGCAATGGCGATAAACGGCGCCTGCGGCGAGGATGACGCGCAAACCGCGGAGGATCTGCTCTGCGCATGCGGTAAGGTCGTCCGCGTGCCCGAAAAACTTATGAATGCGGTTACCGGCCTTTCGGGCAGCGGACCGGCGTACGTGTATTTATTCATTGAATCCCTCATCGAAGGCGGCGTAGCCGCGGGCTTGCCCTACGCAACCGCGAAAGAACTGGCCGTCCAGACCGTCGTGGGCGCAGCCCTCATGGTCGAACAAAGCGAGGAAAACGCCAATGCGCTGAAGGCGCGCGTCATGTCGCCGGGAGGCACAACGGTACGCGGCCTCATGGCCTTGGAACAGAACAATTTTAAATACGCGGTCATCAAGGCCGTGACCGAAGCGACCGCGCGGGCCGAGGAACTAGGGAAAAAGACCTGATTATTACCGTTATTGTTCTCGCCCCCTCACTGGTGTCATACGTATGAATGGAGGAACAATGCGCAATGTATCGCTTGTAGCCGGTATGCTTTTAGTATCCTCGTTTTTTTCAATTAATGCGGAAGAAACCAAGCTTCTTTTTCCGGGAACCACGGCGCCGTCGTTTTCACTCCCTACGCTTATGGGCGACCGCGTCGCGCTGAGCGCCTATTGCGGCCAAACGCTCTCCAAGCCATTTGTCAATAAAATACGGCGTACGGTGGTCCTGAGCTTTTGGGCCACGTACTGCAAACCCTGCCAAAAGGAATTGCCGCAGCTCGCGGCCTTCGGCGAAAAGCACAAGGCCGACAATGTCCTGGTGCTATGCATCAGCGTCGACAAGGACGGCGAGGCGGCGGTCGCGCCCTTTCTCAAGGAAAAAGGGTATGCCATACAGGCGCTGCTGGACCCCTACATGAAAACCTCCGAACGCTACGGCGTCAAATCGTTGCCGTCTCTGTTCATCATCGATACCCTGGGCGTCATCCGGTACTGTTCGCAGGGGTTCAATGAAAAAAGCAATTTCGGGGAAAAGCTGGAAAAACTTTTCGCTGGAATCAAGTCGGGCAAAACCGTGGCCAAGGCGCCTGAAATAGCCGGAAGCGAACAGGTAGCGATAGTAGGCGACTCTTCCGCTCTCCATAAGGGGAATCCCGCGCCGGCCAATCCTTCAACCCCGGCGCCGGCAAAATTCACTCCTCATCAAAAGTGGAGCGCCATAGCCAAGGTGGAATGCGGCGAGCCTGCGGAAAAGGTCGCTTCCGAAATAGGCGTCAGCGTTGAGGAATTGAAGAAATGGCGCGAGGAACTCAAGGCGGCGGCGATTAAGATTTGGACGCCTGAGCAGAAATAAAGAGCCAAGGAATTGCCGGATATTTGAAGTGCTGAGACCCAATCGTGTATTGACAATATGTATGTGCTGAAATTTATTTCAGCACAAGTCCCGATTCAGACAAATGCCCCTCTGCCGCGCGGGTCGGCAGAAGTGGAATGCTTATGCTTTGCTTCATCAGGCAAATTCTGCAACTGCAATCTGTCGTTTCTTAGATAAACTTTTCCGATGCAACTTGATTCTCTCAATTTCATGCATCGTTTCTGCTGTCATATACGTTTCTTTGCAATGTGGACAAGAAACCACAGGAATATCCTCAATGATAAGCAAACTTGCATCTTTTCCATAACTACGGGATGCGTGATTGATCTTTGCACCGGTTTTCCCACAATAATCGCATGTTATCATGATTTCTTCACCTCTCTATAAACCGTGATAATTAAAATCTTTCCAAGAGATTTCGTTTTGACTACAACGAAAATTACATCCCCATCGAATGATTGTCCCCGGATAATGTATTTCCATTCGCCGGATATTTCAGATTTCTGTCGTTCCGATATTGATCCGGTTAAAATGCAATTTTCAAGATCATAAATAGAAAGATCGTCGTCTTTCATTTCTTCATCGGCATGAATTGACACAAGATATTGCCGAATTCGTATTTTTTCACGAAAAAGCGTCAGAAGCCGTTGAAACAATTATGCCTCCCCAAAACTTTACTCATTTGAATTTACTTCAGTATACTTTAAAAATGCAAGTCTGGAAAACGAAAAAAGGGGAAAGCGCTCTTTTGCCTTCCCTGCGCTAATCACTTGACACAATCATTTTTATACGTTATATTTAAAAAAGAGGAAAAATATTTTCATGAACATCACCGCTTCATTCGTTTTTACAACGACAACGACCAAGGCTAAGCGCAGCACCACAGGTGAAGCGGGTTTTCAGTGATTGTTTAACGTCGAACACGAAAAATCATCCAAGCCCGCTTCTCAAGAGGCGGGCTTTTTTATTTGCATGGCCCGATGCTGCGTTTCTTGAAGCGGATAGTTCTACAAAACAGGGTCGTGCAAAGGAGTTCGTATGTCGGATAGAATCAACGTCGGTATTGCCGGAGCAACCGGCATGGTTGGACAATACTATGTTCACCTGTTGCAAAACCACCCTTGGTTCAAAGTAACCTATGTGGCGGCTTCACCCAAATCCGCCGGAAAAAAGTACGCCGACGCGGTTGCGGGGCGTTGGCATGCCCCCGGAGACATTCCGGATTCCGTGAGGGATTTGACGGTTGAAGATGCCAACGACGTTACGCGCGCCCTTGGCCGATGCGCTGTCGTTTTTTCAGCGATCGATCTTGACAAGAACGCAATGCGCGAACTGGAGTCAAACTACGCTGAAAAAGGCTTTGCCGTCATTTCCAACAATTCGGCGCACCGGGCGACTCCCGATGTTCCCATGATTATCCCTGAAATCAACCCAAGCCATGCGGATATCATTCCCGCGCAGCGAAAAAACCATGGCTGGAGCAGCGGGCTCATTGCCGTAAAGTCGAATTGCAGCATACAGAGTTTCATGACGCCGGTTCACGCGCTTATTCGCGCAGGGTATCCAATACGCCGGATGATCGTATCGACCATGCAGGCGCTTTCCGGCGCGGGTTATCCCGGCCCCTCGGGCCTCGACGTCATTGACAATGTTGTTCCCTATATTGGAGGCGAAGAAGAGAAATCGGAGAACGAGCCGCTTAAAATTTTCGGTTCTATCGAAAACGGGCGCATCGTTCCGGCTGCTTCACCGCTCATCTCTGCGCACTGCAACCGCGTGCCGGTGGTGCATGGCCACACCGCATGCGTAAGCCTGGAGTTCGAGCGCGATAAACCGGCAATCGATAAAATCATCGGAATTTGGCGGGAATTTAAATCCGCTCCGCAGGATTTATGCCTTCCTTCGGCGCCTCATCAGCCCATCGTGTATCGCGATGAGGTTGACAGGCCACAACCCCGTAAGGACCGTGACGCGCAGGGCGCCATGGCCGTAACTGTCGGCAGGTTACGGAAATGCCCGGTGTTTGACATCCGTTTCGTGGGGCTGCATCACAACACGGTACGGGGAGCGGCCGGAGGTTGCATCCTCACCGCGGAATTGCTCAAAGCAAAGAGGTATATAGGATGAGGATATTCCTCTCGTCACCGCACCTGCCCCTCTTCCCCTCTCCTCATGGGAGAGGGGAAGAGGGGCAGGTGCGGTGACG